>ENA-OPLR01000001-OPLR01000001.1-human-gut-metagenome-genome-assembly--contig:-NODE-1-length-224717-cov-3.630761_pt1 | contig 224717 bp, 365 predicted proteins | sample MGYA00241448_ERZ501728 | MGnify/ENA primary metagenome ERZ501728 (study PRJEB25962, sample SAMEA2042649) | human gut metagenome | biome: human gut; feature: human-associated habitat; material: faeces...
GTAGTGGTTATAAACTATTTGATAAGAAAAGTAATTTATTAATTAAAAAATTGGAGGAATAGTTATGGCATGTGTTAATAGTTTCGGTACGGAACTTATATTTGAAACAGAGCCTCACAAAGCTGTATATAGCTGGAGAGACGATTATGGTTCTTGCAAATGCATAGAAATACCACAAGGTAGCATTAAGAAACTCATCGGAAGGGAACTATCTTGGAATGATGAGCCAGTAGAACTTAAAGAGAATTAAACAAAATAACTATGGATGTTATTTTATTAACTATAATGATTTTGATAGCAGTTATTTGTGTGGCAGCTGCTATAGTAAGTATTGTTTCTCTAGTTATGTATTTCATAGAAGAGTATAAGAATGTTAAGGAAAAACTAAATGATATTCTATAGATTTGGTGAAATACCTAAAAATGAGAAATCATGTATTTGGAAATGCAACGAAAAAGTTGGAGAAGAACCTGGAGTTTCAGTTTATGAAGCTCATAAAAATATAAATGGAACATACTCTCCCGTTCTTCCATTTCCAACAAATGAGATGGCATTTAATGATTTTATACATCATATAGTATATTTTACAGGTAACAAATATTTAGTAACTGGTGATTTGTTAGATGAAACTGGTACTGATGGCGAACCATTAATTAAAAATGTAAAAATATTAAAAAAATTATAGTTATGGAAACAGAAAATATAAATAACTATTCGGAAATGTCTATTGAGGACTTGGAAAAACTCAAAATAAAGTTTCTAAGTCAAAGAGACAATTTAGAGAATACTATAGGAGAAATAGTAAGTAACATAAGAGCTAAAAAGATACAAGTTAATAATTGCGCTCTTAGAGAACATCCTTACTATAAAGATAACACATCTTATCTAAAAGTAGTTATCAATGATGGTACTGGATATACTGTAACTAAAATCACTCCTGGTGGTAAATGTATAGGTATATACCAATTTAATGCAGGTAATACTAACTTTTTAAAATATTATAAAATCTGCTCTCAATCTGAATGGGAAAGTGCCATAGATAGACTTAATATATGGTTTAAAGATGCTAGTTTAAAAATTAAAAAGTTATGATTAAAGCAACAGAAGCAAAGACTATATCTAGGTCTGCTGTATTAGACCCGCATATATTAGATCAAATAAACTTTGCTATAATTAAAGAAGCTAGTAAAGGTAATTATGCAGCTTGGATTGGTTCTATACTTCCGCCAACTAATGTTGACAAATATTATAATTACCTTAAAGAGTTAGGATTTGAGATTAGTCTTCGTTATAAGGGTGAACATGGAGTTTATGTAATTTGGGGTTAAAAATAAAAAAAATAAAAAAATATGAATAAACTTTGGATATTACCAACAATTTGTTTTATAATTGTTTTAGCTTGGTCAGTTCCTAACTACTATTATCAGAAAGCAAAAATTCTGGAATTGCAAATAATTGTAGATAGACAGTCAAATGCTATTCAGCAACTTGAAAAAGAGAAGAATAATACAGAAGTAACTATTCCTCAGTATTTAGATAGCCTGCCTGGAGGTGATTAAGTATTTATAATATGAATGCAGATATTCAATTTGTAATTCTATTCTTTATTATGATAGGAATATTAATTGTTTCTATGACTTTTTTATTGTATTATATAAGTTAATTGCTATGTATTTAGAAGGAGATAAATGGAAAAATTGGCACCCTAGATGTTCTGATGCTGCCATTAAAGAGAACAAAAGTGAAGAAGATACTAAACTAAGTACTATATCAGTATCTAAATTACTTGAGTATGTTCACACTGCACTACGTAATTGTGAGATTAATAATTTAGACCCTGATAAAGTTCCAGTATTTCTTACATTAGAGCGTGATAATAATTTGTATTCTAATATTGGTTTAGGTATATGTTGTAGTAGTCAGTTAGGTACTTATGTAACTTTAGAGTCTTCAGATTATTATAAAATGTTCTATGCTGCTCCGGATTCTAAACCTGAAGTTGGTGAATATTGGAGAAGTAGAGGTTATGATTTATCTGGTTTTGTAGTATCTAAACTAGCTGGAGAACGTTTAACTAGATTAGTTAAATATGTACTTAACACAGATGAACCTCTGCCTCATCTAGATTATAGAGAATTTGAACCTAACTGGATTCAGTTCAAGAGGAAGAATTTAATCTGGAATTATTAGATAAACTCGCAAGAGCAAATGATAATATAGTTAATGAAGCTATATTAAGATAATGTATGATAAATGATTCCGAAAAAGAGACAGATTTATAATTTCTTTGATGATGGTAAATGTTCACCAAGTAGATTATATAAAGCTTATGTAAAGAAAGTAATTCCTTTTAATAAGGCTGATATACATCTAAAGATACATTTAGTTAATAGTGCTCTTGATTATGATTGGATATGGAATGGAGATACTGACTATTTTATAGGCTGTTACATTCCTAAGTACGACAATCATCTTGTTTGGTTTGCAAGGACTAAATATGGTTCATGGTTTAGTATGGATATTCAATCTAATTGGCAAGGAGGATTGTTAGATGTAAATAGGTATATACACAATATAGTTTTTAACATTAATTAATTTTTAGATTATGGGTGATGAAGATAGAATAGATCCAGATGATTGGTACGATATGGGTTTTCCATATAGCCGAAGAATCAGAAGATATTAAAGAGTTCTAATTTAGGACTCTTTTAAGTATGGGGCTAAACTAGTATTTGATTGTCTAGGAGATAAGAAACACAGCAAGACAACTTGGATAGACAAGTAAAAAATTAATTGGCGAAGTAAATAACACTTCCGCTTCTTACGCTATTGCAGCCTGAGAAGCCGAGCAGCACTTGCTTAGGAACAGAAAGGTGCACTATTCTTTCATTTCTTATAAGTTCTCTGTATACTTTAGGAACAGAGTGGTGGAAGTTGACAATGTTAATCTTGTCAACCCTAAGACAAGGAAAGTCTTTAAAACCTATGCTGTAAGAACGTTTTGATGCAAATAGGCAAGACGACGGGGCAGTACCGTCTAGCTCCACCAGTTCATAGAACTGTTTTTATTATTTAACGTTATTTTAATCCCTGGACTATTTATTTAGTTCAGGGATTTTTGTGTTTAATTATTATGAAAGTAATAGTATTAGTAATTTTATCTTTATTAGTATCTTGTGGTCCTCCAGTTCAATATAAAGATTCTATATTGAATTATAAGGGAGGGGTAATAATATCAAAAACAATACATATAGAGCATTATACTTTCAAGATACGAATGTATAATAAGAAAATTAATCGATATGAGATTAAAACTATTCGTGTGTGTGATGGGGACGATTACAGAGTAGGTGAAACAATTAAATAATTTTAAATAATTTAGTTAATTATGGAACAAAACATTTGGATTCAAGACGGTAATACTTTTATAAAGGGTAGTGCCACAACAAAAGCACATCCTGAAGGATTACCTAAAGGAATTTATGAAGTTAAAGAATCAATGACAGGTTATTATTTAAATAGACTTGGAGATTCTTTTGTATTTAATTACAAATTATATGGTATTAATAACAAGTTTATTGATCATTTTATAAAGACTTACAATAATACTACTGGTAATTTAGGCGTATTATTTAATGGAATCAAGGGAACAGGTAAGACAGTAACTGCAGAAGAGCTTTGTAATCGTATTGGACTTCCAGTTATTATTGTTAAATCCTGTAAGGAAGTAGATGACATGCTTAAATTCTTAGCTACTCAAATTAACTTTGATTGTATTTTCTTCTTTGATGAATACGAAAAAGAATTTAGGGAATCCTCATCAGTGCTTTCTTTTATGGATGGTGTGCACAACTCACAATATCGTAAAATATTCCTACTTACCACTAATGAGTTAGAAATTAATAATAATTTATTAGGTCGTCCATCACGTATTAGATATGTACGTTCTTTTGGCAATTTACCTGAAGAAACCACACTTGAGTTACTTAATGATATTTTAATTGACAAAGATGCAATAGAACCAGTACTGGATTTAATTAGACAGATGCAAATAGTTACTGTTGATTTAGTTAAGGCTCTCGCTCAGGAAGTTAATATTCATGGTGTTGACAAAATAGATTTAATCCGTAAGAATTTTAATCTTGAGTTCTCTGATTTTACTTATTTAGTAGAGTCTATAGAGTTAGAGTCTGGTTCTCTTAGTAATGTTCAGAATATTAATGAGCAGTTATTTGAGAAAATAATTAGAAGTCGTGAAGTAACTCGTAAAATAGAAAGAAAGTCCCCTTCTAAATTAACTGAAGAGGAACGGGATGCTCAAATCACTATGGCAGGTGCTTATATTCGTACAGATTCTGTAAGTGTAAATAAAGAAATAAAGTATCTTAAAATAGGTGATGAATTTGATGACCGTCCTATATTCTATATAAATGCTAAGAAGGGATATATTGTGACTTGTTATAATCATTTTATTATTTATATAATTAAATCTGGGTATTCTACGAATGCTTCAGGTAAGTTTAATCAGATATATTAAATGAGGAAACAGATATTAATATTTTTATTATTATTAAGCTTCATGAGTAGGGCTTTCTGCCAAACAACTACTCATGTAACTCTTACTTGTTATCAACCTGTAAAGAGTCAATGTGACAGTAAACCATTAGTTACAGCTGATGGTTCTAAAATTAATTTACGTCATTTGAAAAGGGGTCACATTAAGTGGTGTGCAGTTTCCCGCGATTTACTTTATTTATTTCCAAAGAATAAGCCTAAAAAGGTGTTTATAGAGGGATTTGGAGTGTATGAAGTTAGAGATATTACTAATAAACGATTTAAACATAGAGTCGATATATTGATACACCCCAAAAACTCTAAGAGAATTAGTATAAAACATGTAAAGGTTAAGATTCTTAAATAAATTAATTATGGCTAAATTAAATTGTCCAAAATGTCCTGATTTTGATGGTTTTGCTATGTGTACTTCACAGCCCTTATCTAAAGTTGCATCATATGAATGGTGTCGTAAGTATTTAGAAGGGTTAGAAGAAGTTAATGGTACTATTACTTTATCTACTGATTTATTTTTAAGACTTTTACGAAAAGCTTATTCAGATGCTTATTATGGAGCTATACATATGGAATTTATGAGAGACATCAAAGATGTAGAGTACCCATTGGAGATACATATTGATGATACTCCCAAATTAGAGAAATTAGGTTTATTAGGTGATGATTAAAAAACTTATAATAAGAAGCAGTGTTTTATTGCTATTTGGTATAATAGAAAGTATACTTGCCGTACAGAATATGGAACTCGTTGAGTTTTGTAAAACGACAGCACTTATTGTACTTATCTTTTTAATTGTAATAGTCTTTATAGAATCTTAATTATGGTAAATGACACTTTAATAAAAGGTATTCAATGTCGTCTTAGAGATGCTTTGAATATGATTAATAACATTAAACTAAGTGATGTTAGTTCTATAGAAGAAATGGGAGAACTAGTAGAACTTAGAAAGGAATTTCAACCTCTTCACGATAAGTTTAATAAATTTTTAATTAAATAATATGAAGAATAATATTAAGCATGGTTTATTATTTTTAGGTGCATCTATTATATGTGCTATCCTGTTTTTATATTTGTGGAATACACAGATATTAGATGATATAATTAGTGATAAAGGTCCATTAACCTTAGAGGGTTCCCCTAACGCTATAAGAATGGGTTTCTGTCATTGTATTATTCAGTGGATTTTATTTATCGCGACCTTTGTTTTAGCTATAACCGCTATATGTACATTTGATAATGAGGGGGAAGACTATTCAAATGTAAATATTAAGAAAAAGTGGATTGTAATTCCTGGAATTATTATATTGTGTTGGTTTATAAGTCCTATTGGTGCTATAATAAAATTGTATAATAAGAATATTGAATATACCAATCAGCTAGACAAGCAACAGTATGCTCGTAAAATGTTCTTCGATAAATTATGGAAAGTGTATCTTCAGAAGTATGAAATTTGTGAATTAAACAAGAATACTTTCTTAGAAGTCACTAATATGATTATGGAAGGAAGACATGATGGAGCACAAGTTACTTGGAAATGGCTTCAAGAGAATCAAAATATTCCTTATTCTGAATTTACTAAATTTTATGGTGATTTATCTGGGTTTGTAAATGGACAACGAGAAGAGTATTACAAGTTAGAAGAAGCATGTATGGAAACAGTAAGACAGCAGAACTCTATGTTGGATTCTTTTCCTAATGTGATGTATAATAAAGTACTTGGTATTCAGAAATTGTAGTATAATCCAGGATTTACTTCTACTCATACAGAGCATGTGTTTAAAACTAAAAAGGAAGATATATAATGAATGAAGATGAGGTAGCAGAGGGCTGTGTTCCCCCAGCGGAGATGGATTTTTTTGAAAATACTTCTAAAGACTCTATTCTTGATGCTAAATATTATTTAGTTCGTCCCAAAGGTAGTAAAACAGTATATATAATGGATCTGAAGCCTGAGTATAACAAGGGACCTTTTTATAAAGCATGTGAAAAAAACATGTCATATCTAAATACTTATTGTATAAGTTTATTTAGGGTTCCATCTCCATGTGAAAACGGATATAATTCTCTATTTGTCATAGGATTAGTGCCGGATGAGGACTCAATAGCTTATATATTTGATGAGCCTAAGGAAAATAAAATGGATCTTAAAAAGGCTCTGGCTAGTACAGATACTTATAAGGTAGATAATGAAGTAGCTATTCATTATGGGCTTTTTGATTGGCATATTCCAATGCTACTTATTAACGAGCCATTTAAAAAGTATATTCAAGAGCATCTTGATGAATTCAAGGTTGAAGAGTCTGAAGCACTTCCTGTACCAGGTCCAACTAAGGCATCAAGGGATATACCAGTAATTTCAAATAGACGTTTATTAATTTAATTAAAAATGAAAAGTATTAAAGAAGTAGTAGGTGCTTCAACTAAGGATTTAAAAGATTCTAGAGTTAGTAGTGCCTTAAAGAACATGGCAAGTGTCTCTGAACAGAATATTCAGAGTAAAGTAGTGAATTTCCGTAATAAGAGAATGAAGTTCGATTCTCTGTTAGACCTTGGAGATGACACTACTATGGACATCGCTTCTAAGATTAGAAGCATTGATCCGGTTAAATTCACCACAGATGTTAATGCTGCGGCTGAAGAGTTAGTTATTCTTGCTCGCTCTATTAGTATTGATGTAGCAATTCATAATCAGTTATTCAGTGATAAGCCTGTTAGTGGTCTTGATGCTGATGATATTGATGGTTTCGAAGATGCTATTTATCCTGTAAGACCTGAAGCATGAGTATAGAAAAACGAGTAATTAATATAGTTAACGATGTTCTTGGTGTAGAAGCTAGTGTAGAAGACACTTTTGATGATTTATACGTAGATAGTCTTGATTTAGTAGAAATTATCATTGAATGTGAACAGGAGTTTGGTTATCCTATTAAAGATGATAAAGTTCAGAATCTAAAGACTGTGGGAGACTTAGTTAATCTTATTAAAGACTTAGATAATAAGGATTACTTAGAAAGTACTCAGGCGGATTTACAAGTAGATGAATAAATCTTATTTATACGATGATAAGTTAACTAAAGAACAAAAGTACTTATTCTCTGAAATGAATGCTGCAATTGAGAAAATAGTAGATTCTTATATTATAGAAGGTTATTCTGAGAAAGAAGCTAAAAAGTTAACTTATGATAAAGTTATGACTATAATTAGCCGTAAACTTTGCGGCAAATTTTAATTAAATTCACAATTATGATTCAATTAAGTAAAGGAGGTAACATCAACCTCGCTAAAGAAGCAAATGGTGTAACAGAGTTTTCAATTGGTTTGGGTTGGGATATAGCAACTCAGGCAGGTGTAGAATTTGATTTGGATGTAGCTACTATTCCTTTGAATGCTCAGGATAAGGCAGTAGATCCTGATGATGGCTTCATTTTCTACAATAATCCAAATTGGAAAGATGCTATTAAGCATTCAGGCGATAATCGTACAGGTGCTGGTGCTGGAGATGATGAGACAATTGTAGTAGATACCACTAAGGTTCCTGCAGATGTCCAGAAAATTATTATCTTAGTTAATATTCACGATGCTAAGAATCGTCAGCAGAACTTTGGTATGGTTAACAATGCTTATTGCAACTTGTATGCTAAAGGTAATACTACTCCTCTGGCTAAGTTTGATCTCACTGAGGATGCAAGTATGTCTCGCTGTATTGTATTTTGCCAACTTTATCGCCATAATGGTGATTGGAAGTTCAAGGCTCTTGGAGAAGATAAGGGTAGCTATCAGAACGTTATCTATCGTGATATTCTTCGTGGCTATGGACTCATCTTGCCAGATGCTCCAGCTATTTAATTAATTAAGTTAATTCGGTTTTAATTCTTGATTCTATAAGGGAGTATCTTTAATTAGGTACTCCCATTTTTAGTTAATTAGTAATTTACAATTATTTAGTAAAGTTTTATGATTAATTTAAGTAAAGGTGGCAGAATTAATCTGTCTAAAGAGTCTAACAATGGTTTGAGTAAGTTGTACTTTGGTTCAAATTGGGGCGCCATTCAGCATCGTGGACTGTTCGGCATTGGTGGGTCTGTTAAGAAAGTAGATTTGGATTCTACTGTTCTTCTGTATGATGCCGATAAGAATTGTATTGGCGAAGTAGCTTATTACAATTTGAGTGCTCCAGGTATCCGTCATAGTGGTGATGACCGCTCAGGTGACACCAATGGTAATGATGGTCTTGATAATGAGACTATTGAGGTATGCTTGAATGAACTTGACCCACGTGTTGAGTATATTGCATTTACTCTCAATAACTTTACACATCAGACATTTGGTGAGATTCCTTATATGGGTCTTCGTATCTATACTGGTGACCAAGTACAGAGAAACACTAATACTCCTGTAAATGTCTTAGCTAAGTTTAATCTTGAAGACGACAAAGAGGGTACTAAGATTTCTGATAAGCAGGCGGTTATCCTTGGTATTGCCTATAAGAAGGATGGTGAATGGCGCTTTAAGGCAGTTGGTGAGTTCGGAGGTTGGACTTCAATTGATGCTATGAAGTGTCCAACAATTGCATTTCTTTAATTAATTATAATAACAGAAAAAATGACAGATATAAATTACGGTCTTAGCTTAACAGAAGTAGAAGATTCACGTGCTAGACATGGCATTAATGTATTGACACCTCCAAAGAGAGATGCTTGGTATGTAATGTTATTTGATGGATTTAAAGATCCGCTTATCGTAATATTACTTATTGCAGCTGCAGTATCTATTGCCTTAGGATTTGTAAAGGGTGAGTTTACAGAACCTATTGGTATTATTGTAGCTATTGCTTTAGCTGTAGGTATTGGTTTTTGGAATACCTGGTCAGCAGCTAAGAAGTTTGACCTTCTTTTAACTAGCAGTGATGATACTCTAGTTAAGGTAAGACGAGATAATGGAGTAATTCAAGTAGCTCGTAAGGACTTAGTTGTAGGGGATATTGTAATACTTGAAGCCGGTGAAGAAGTTCCTGCTGATATTATTGTTAAAGAATATAGCAATTTGAAAGTAAGTGAAGCTTCTTTAACTGGAGAAACAAATCCTGTAACTAAAACTAATTTTGAATCAGAGACTGCTACCTATCCTACAAATAGAATTTATAAAAGCACTATCGTAGCAGAAGGTACTTGTGTAGGCGAAGTATTTGCAGTAGGAGATGAAACAGAAGTAGGTAAGACTGCTAGAGAAGCATCTTCTATTACTGATGTAGAAACTCCTCTTAACAAACAGCTTAATGGATTAGCTAGCTTAATTAACAAGATAGCATTCACAGCTGCAGGTATTCTTATTGTGTCTCTTGCTATACGTTATATATTTATAGAGCAGGGATATGTGGGCAAAGATGCTATTGATATTGTAAATGATTGCTTACAATTCTTAATGATTGCAGTAGCACTCATTGTAGTAGCAGTACCAGAAGGTTTACCTATGGCAGTAACTCTTGCTCTTGCTTATTCTATGAAGAGAATGGCTAAAGCTAATAATCTTATTAGAAAGATGCATGCCTGTGAAACTCTTGGTGCTACAACTCTTATTCTTACTGATAAGACAGGAACTCTTACAGAGAATAAAATGAAAGTAGTATTCCAGGACTTTACAGATAGAAATGCTGTTATAAATAATATTGTACTTAATTCTACTGCTAATCTTAGTCCTACTGGAGAAGTAGTAGGAAATCCTACGGAGGGGGCTTGTTTGCAATATGTACAAAAATCAGTTGATATCACTGATAAAAGAAATAAAACTCATATAACAGGTAGAGTAGAATTTAATTCTAAGAATAAATATATGATTACTAGTGATGGGACAGTTACCTATATTAAGGGTGCTCCAGAAATAGTAATGAATTTCTGCTCTAATGAGAACATACCTAATTTTGCAGAACAACAATCTAAAGGCAGAAGATGTATTGCTTTTGCACACAAGATCGGTTCTGATATAAATACCCTCTCGGACTTCATATGGGATGGCTACGTAGCTATTGAAGACCCAGTGAGAAGTAATGTACCTGATGCAATTCAGGCTGCTAGAAACGCGGGAATTAAAGTTAAGATTGTGACAGGTGATAATCCTGAAACAGCTGCTTCTATTGCTGCCCAAGCTAATATCTCTCAAACTCCTAATACGATGCTTGGTAAGGAAGTCGAAACCCAGACAGATACTAATTTACGTAAGGTAGATGTATTTGCTAGAACTAAACCTGAAGACAAGCAGACACTTGTTAAGAGATTCCAAAGTATGGGAGAAGTAGTGGCCGTAACTGGTGATGGTACAAATGATTCAGCTGCTCTTAACCAAGCTGAGGTAGGTGTAGCTATGAATAATGGTACTGATATTGCTAAGAATGCAGCTGATGTTATTCTTCTTGATAATTCATTCCCTTCCGTTATCTTAGGAGTTAAGTGGGGAAGAAGTTTGTATAAGAATATTCAGCACTTTATTCTCTTCCAGCTTACTGTAAATGTTGTAGCTATTGGTATTGCTTGTGTAGGTCCATTTATTGGGGTAGACTTACCATTCACTGTTATCCAAATGCTGTGGGTTAACTTAATTATGGATACTTTTGCTGCTTTAGCATTAGCTACGGAACCAGCTAATGAAGCAGTAATGTCTGAACAGCCTCGTGATCCTAAGGCATTTATTATCACTAAGAGAATGTGGTATGAAATCTTTGGTGTAAGTATTTTGTATTTTGGCATATTATTATATTTGCTGATTAGTAATACATATAGCCTTACAGAGTTCTTCACTATCTTTGTTATGTTGCAATTCTGGAACTTGTTTAATGCAAGAGTATTTGGACAAGACAGAAGTATCTTTAACGGTTTGTTAAGTAATCCTGCATTTATTGGAATATGTTTGGTTATATTTATTGGTCAAATTTTGATAGTTCAATTTGGTGGCGATGTGTTCAGAACAGAACCATTAAGTATTGAAACATGGTTAGAGATTGTAGGTCTTACTGCAATTGTACCAGTTTGTAGAGAGCTTTTCTATTGGATTAAAAAGTTATTCAAATAATTAACGAGAGATGACTGGTTAATAGCTAGTCCTCTCTATAAATATTAGATTATGATTGTACTTAATATTGGAACCTTTATTGTTACAATACTAGTTTGGTTTATAATTGGTATTGTATTAGGTTTATGGTTTCGATGGAAAAAGAAACATAAATGATTAAATTTAAGTCATTAAGTAGTCGAAACGAGAATTGGATTTATCAGCCTGATTTTTATTTGCACGGTAAACTGTCTACTAATTATGAAAATGATTCAGTAGTTATGCAGGATAATGTATTTCATACTCGAATATCTAGATATTATCGAGAAGGGATAGGTTTAGCTCCAACATTCTTAGATATCCCAGAAGGAAAACATTTATGTGAAGTTGATGGGATATTATGTGCTATTTTTGTTTGGAAGAAGATAGTATTTTGTAAAGGAGGTTGGGTTGGTGACCAGGGGTACAGTGGTCCATTTGATGTTTGGTTACGACAAATAGGACTTATTGTAGATATTACAGATAAAGAAGGAGTACTTGACGCTCAAAATAAATTTAATAACAGAGAATCTTTTATATGAAATTTGAAATAACTTATTTTAATTCTTTAAAAAACAAAGAACAAACCATTAGACTCACAGGTATTAATGAAGCTAAAGTAAAAGAAAACTTCATTAGTAGTTATGATCAGAAACGTTATCCATTTAAGTCTATTAGGGCTATTTGAATGTTTATAGATATGCTAGGAATGACTTTAGTCATCTTATTAATATATTTAGCTATAATAAAGTATGACTGAAGATAAAGCTAAGGCAGCTGGTGAAATATTAAATAAAATGGCACTAGTTAGAAACTTAATGCAACATGAATGTAGATCTGATATACCTGATTATTATATAAAGAGCCTAAAACAATTAGTTAGCTCTGATGATGGATTTAGGTCAGGATTTTATAAGATAATGTCTGCATTAGGTTCTAAATATTTAGATAGATATAAAAATATACTTAATAGTTTATAATTATGATAATTAGAGGTATATTTACAAATACTAAATTAAGTCCTGAGAGAATGAATTCAGAAACTACTGTACCATATATAGTAGCTAATGAGTGTCCGGGACTTAAAAGAGGTGATTTAGTACAACTTGTAGGTTATGACAGTAAGTTTCAAGTTGTCTGGACTTATGCAAGTTCTAGAGAACAAGAAAGTTATGAGACAGTAACAATTTCTGAGATTAATGGTAAACAAATTAATACTATAGGTAAAAATATTTCAAGTATGGAACAATTTGGAAAAATGGATATGAGTGATGTCTTTGGTGATTTAACTAAAGACATGTACGATGATTTTATGCCGCAGGCTGAAGAGGGTGCTAAGATTAGTATTACTGATGGTGTACTCTGCTTTAAGAATAGTGACGGTGCTTATGTAGGTATGTCTCCTTCTGGCAAACTCAAGAAATACAAGATGACTTACCCTATGCCTTGTATTTACAATATTAGTAAGAATTCTGACCAGATTGTAATTGGAGATATTGTAAAGTCAGGCAGATCTTATGGTGTAGTTAAGGCTAAAGCAGAAGATGGTTCTATCAAGATTATGAACTTCAATGGTAATATCAATAATAAGATTGCTATTGAAGATGAGTTGATGGGTTCTGCAACATTCCGAGTTATTGTCAATCCATTTAACTTTGATTCTTCTAATGGATTTAATCCACTGGCACTTGCATTTATGAGCGGCAACAGATTCAATGTTAAGAATCTGCTTATGATGTCTGCTTTTAATGGTGGTGGATTGTTTAATAATGCAGGTAAAGGATTTAATCCTATAATGCTTATGGCTCTTGCAGATAAGAGTAGTTCTGATTTTATGACTATAACGCTTATGAGTCAGCTTATGGGAGGTGGCAACATGTTTGGTAATATGTTCGGAGCAGCAAACAAGCCCGCTGCTGCGACTCCAGAACCATCAGAATTAGATAAGATTAATGCTAAGGTAGATACACTTACGGATAATGTAAATGCTTTAGTTAGTGCATTAGCTAGTAATATTAAATCACAAGCAAAGGAGGAAGCATAATGGGATGTGGTAGTTATTCATATAGTGATGCTGTAGCTAGAAGTCATAGTTACAGATCTCAGTCTATCGAAAAGACATTTAGTAAGAAGAATTTAGACCCTGAAATGAATCCTCTTAATATTAATTTCAGAGAGTCTTGTGATTCTGAGGAGCATCCAGAATCATTTCCTATTATTATTGCCCTTGATGAGACAGGTTCTATGGGTAAAGTTCCTAAATATCTTATTGATAATACCCTGCCAGATTGTGTAGCTAGTATTATGAAGGCGGGTATTGATAATCCTCAAATCTGTTTTATGGCATTTGGTGATGTAGAAGGCTGCTATGAAGAAGCCCCTTTACAAGTAGGACAGTTTGAATCGAGTGATGAACTTATGGAGAAATGGCTCCGTAAGGTTGATCTTGAAGGTAGAGGAGGCGGTAATAACGGAGAGGATCCTCATATGTGTTGGTATTTTGCTGCTAATCACATTAAGACCGACGCCCTAGAGAAAAGAGGTATTAAAGGCTGTTTAATTACAATTAGTGATGAGCCAATTCATAAAACTCTTCCTAAAGAAGCAGTAACTCATTATATAGGTGATGAGTGTGGTGAAGATTTAGCCACTTCCTTCATATATAGAGAATGTGCTGAGAAGTGGGATATTTATCATATTCATGTTGAGCATGGTGGTTACTATGGTGTAGAGAGGGTTTCTAACAGTTGGAAGCCTTATGTAGGGGATAATCTTATTATTTCAGATAAAGAGCACGTAGGTGAATCTATTGCTCGTATTGTTTCTAACAGCTATGGACAGCAAACAAATTCGTAATCAGATAGTACTTGGATCTCTATTTGGTGATGAATTAATTTTTAAATAATATTATATGATAAGAAAAAGTACTATTGAAAAGTTTGACACTTTAAATATAGTGTCTATGTATGTAGATTAGGGATTATCAATTTCCCAGATATGTAAAGATAATAAAGTTAGTAAAGATAGTGTAAAAAAATATTTAGTATATAAAGGAGTAACTCTTAAAGAAATTAGATAGACTTATAATAAAGATGAAGCTTTATCCTTATATAATTCTGGTAAAACCATAGAAGAGTTAGCAATTAAATATAATGTTACAGAAAAAACCATTAAAAAGAATTTATCATTAATGGGTGCATCTGTAGTAGATAAAAGAGGAATGTGGGATCTTAATGAACATTTCTTTGATGTAATAGATACTGAAGAAAAGGCTTATTGGTTAGGTTTCATATTTGCTGATGGGTATGTAGCTAAAGATAGACCAACATTTGCAATGAATTTGCAATATGCAGATATTAGCCATATGCAAAAATTCTGTGATTTATTACATTATTCTAGTGAAATTAGAACTCAAGAAAAAGATAATTATATAACTTGTAGAATGAAGTTTGATAATAGAAATATTTATCAAAATCTAATTTCAAAGGGATGTGTTCCTCAAAAGTCTTTAATACTACAATTTCCTAACGAAGACATATTTATAAGTTCTGATCGATATAGTAAAGAAGAATTAATTCGTCATTTTCTTAGAGGATACTTTGATGGTGATGGATGTGTCACTTATTCAGATAAAGAACATAAATATGCTGAGTTTAATGTAATTGGAACTAAAGATTTCTTGCAAGGGATGATGAGATATCTACCTTGTGGTGAAAAAACTTTATATGCTAAACATAATAATGGTAAAACTTATTAGATTCTTTTAACTAACAATGTAGCATATCAATGCATAGATTATTTATATAAAAATTCAACAATGTACTTAGATAGAAAATATAATAGATATTTAGAATTTCGTCGTAGTTATGGGAAACTGTAACTATTATTACAGGGCAAAAACGGTGAAGTCTATAATTCCTAGATAATACCGTGATAACTAATTAGATTGCGTAAGGCTAATTGGTATTGTAGAGCGTAGGTCTTGAATAAATATAATAGACCCAAGAGTGTCCTGCCCTAAGTTACTTTTAGTAATATGGTGAAAATGTACGCCGCACTGGTCTGAATTGACAGACGTATCTCGAAAGAGTATGAGAGTAATCTCCAGAATTATAGGATAAAAAGCCTATAAGCTAACAATTGGGAGGGTAAAGGTAATGTAGTACAATGGTTATGTATGAATAGCCATAAACCTGTTGTCATTAGATTTAGTGGAGGTCCACAAGCTGGGCATCGTGTGGTTTATAAAGGTAAATCACACGTATGTTCTTCTTGGGGAAGTGGTGTTTTACTAGGAGTACCAACTTGTCTATATAAAGAAGTATTCATTGACCCGATATGTATCTATAATGAGTATAAGGTCTTAGTTAATGAAGGTATTGAAGTTTCTAAGTTATATATAAATCCTAACTGTAGAGTTATTACACCTTATGATGTATTAGCTGATTCTATGGATGGACGAGTAAAGTATAATGGAACTTGTGGTAAAGGCATACATGCTTGTTTTAAAAGAAACAAAGATAATGTAACTTATAGTGCTCGTATGTGCCCTTATATAAATGAATATACAGATGTAATTCTACAAACTATAAGGGATTATCACAATCTAGAACGAGACACTGAATTAGATGATCTTTTTAAAGAGGCTTGTACCTTTATTAAAGAACACCCAGAGACCTTTATAATTGGAACTTATTATCCTGATGAGGTTGATACTATTATTTGGGAGGGTTCTCAAGGTCTTCTTCTTGATATGGAAAGAGGATTTATGCCTCATTGTACTCCTAGTAAAGTAGGATTAAATGGAATCCCAGAAAAGTGTCTAGAAAATGCAGAAGTATATTTAGTTATGCGTCCATATTTAACTAGACATGGAAATGGGTACAATCCTTATTCTATGGACTTGGATACATATTTTACTCTAGAAGAACCATCAAATACTAATGATGGACCACAAGGAGAGTTTAAGACGGGTCCTTTTGACTATACTTTATTCGAAAGAGCTATTGAAAGACATTGTTTAGATAATTACCGTGAAACTTATCATTGTAAATTTAACATTGTCATAACTCATTGGGATTGTTTAAAGACTGCATATATTCCTACTATATGTGATTATCAAGATAAGTCTCCAAGGATTATTGGTAAAATACGTTTTATAGAACAATTTCGCACAAGTAATTGTACTATAAATGAGATATATCTAGGAAAGTCTGAAGATTCCAATATTAAGGAATTGTAATATGCCTGTAATAGCTATGGGAGCATTTGTTTTACTTGTTTTTTATCTCCTTAGTATATTCTATATGGAAGATCGTAGGGTAGAAAAACGTGTTAAAGCAAATTTATTAACTCTAGTAATTATATACTGTCCTATAATTAATACTGTTCTTACGATATATTTTATGAATAAGAATGCAGATTATAAGAAATCTATTGAAAAATTATTTAATGACTGATTCTGAAACTTTAAAAGACATAAGTAAACAGATAGCTGACCTATTAGTTAAACAAAGTGAGATACAAGATACAATATTGAAAGCTGAATTATCCAAAAATAGATATAGATATTGCGATTATGGTGAAGACATGTATTGGTATAAAATCATTTCAGTTAATGAATGTAACTGTACTGTTCTAGAATTGCACTTAAGAGAATCTAACAAATTTGGTTCTATTTCATATTGCGAAGAATCTTTAACTTTGGCTAATAGGGGTGATATAATTACAGAGCAAGAATTTATTGATAAATATAATGAATTTATTAACAAGATTAAATTATGAACCAAGATAATTATTTTAGTGAGACAACACCTACAAATAGTCATCCATCTGCAAAGTAGTGTGATTATTTAGGTGGAGAGCATTTCTTAATCTCTGTTTAGAATTTTTAACATTTCTTAACTTGGAGAGAAGGAAATGCTCTTATATTGTTCTCGTAGAGAACTTGCCGTTTAAGGCAAAGACTACCTATATGAATAGTACTATAAATATATTTAATATTTATTAACTATTTAAATTCAGTAATTTAATATACTGTTGATGTGTTAAGTTAATAAATAATTAATTAAAGAATTATATTCAATTTGGGCTCGTAGTTCAGCTGGCTAGAACGCTACTTTTGCAAGGTAGATGTCGTGGGTTCGAGTCCCACCGTGGTCCACTAATAAATATGCGAGATTAGTGTAGCTGAAGGCGCATATCTGGCTTCCAACCAGAAGGCTTGCGTGGGTTTGATTCCCACATCTCGCACGATGTTTACTTCTTCTTCTTCCTTCTATACAATTAGATTATTTAATTAACAATTAAATTTTAAACTGTATGAAAAGAATTATCAAATCATGGTGGAAAGGAATGAAAACTGTAGCAGCTTGGTACGATGTTAAAGACTATCGAGTATTACCATTTACAGTTATTTAATTAGATTTCTACTAGTAAGTGCCAAAGGGGTACTTACTGATGTTGGGAGAGTAAATTTAAATATATGCCTCTTATTTCTAAGGTTCATCACCTTCTCGAAAAGAAATGTGTACACAAGAGGCGCCCGGAGTATTAAGCCCTGTTGGTAAGGGAACTAGACTGTCACTCTAGTAAAACTAAGGGTCCCTTATATTCCGCAAACAAATTGTACTATGGTGTAACCGGAAACACTACAGAATTCTAACCTTAGTGGTCCAACAATTTAGGTGATTATATCAGTTGGTTAGATAGCTTGCCTGATAAGCAAGAGGTCATAGGTTCAAGTCCTATATCACCTACAAATAATGGAGAGCACCTAGCGTTTAACTGGGTGGTTGTTAGAGGTAGCGGTGGCAATCCACGAGTATGCCTGATAGCTCAATGTATTATTAGAATATGGTCACGATAGTTTGCCCGTCTAATGCCATATTCGCCTTTATTCTAGCTTCAATAGCACAGTGGTAGTGCAGCTCACTTGTAATGAGCAGGTCGTAGGTTCGAATCCTACTTGAAGCTCTTTTTAATATCGCAGAGTGGAGAAGTTGGTCATCTCGCTTGGCTCATAACCAAGAGGTCGCACAAAGTGGTTCGAATCCTGCCTCTGCAACTCATAAAAAGAATTTATTGTCTAGTATGTGAAGTGGTCAAACACGGCTGACTGTAAATCAGCTGCTATTTAGCTTCGGGAGTTCGAATCTCTCCTAGACAACTAATAATAAAGTAGAGAACTAGTAATGGTAGAGAATAAGATCCTATTACAAAGTCAACCTACTTATAGTATATAGCTCATCTATTAATTTAGGTGAGCTATTTTTGTATAGATTAATACTTAACAGATTAAAGGAAATGAATAAACTTGAAAAATGGCTATGGGTTAATTGTACATTAAAAGACAATGGGCAGAATAGTAATTCTTTATATTTCTATTATAAAAACTTAGAGATTAGATATTCAGACCATATGGCAAAGCAGAGTACTGGGGATTTACAAATAATTAAGTCTTCTGTATTTGATTCCATTAACTATGCTGTATTTATAAAAGGAAGTGCTAAGATTATGATAATTAATGCTTCTAATACTATAGACTTTATAATACACTATGCACAAGTTAACGAATTGTTAAATACTTCGGCTATAAAATTTACTGATGCTGTCAAGAAGGATGAATTAATTTTACCAGAAACTTTATATATACCAAGACCTATAAGGGATTCTGCAACAAATAAGATATTTAAAAAGAAAGAAGAGTACTGGTCAAATTCAGAAATAAAGTGTCTTAAACAAGCAATCATGCAATATTTTAAGCAATCTTGTGGATTTAGCACTATATTTACTAAATATTTAAAAGAGAATAAGGTAAGTTTTATACAGGCTATAAATCTATATAAGATATTAATCTTCAGTAATAAAACTCCATTTAGTGGAGGAAATCTTAGTAAAGTATATAATTATATAAAAAGTTTGGAATCCAATGAAATTCAAAAAATACAATTATAGTGATAATACAACAGGTACATTTAAATAATAGTGATTTATACATCACAGGTATCTCTCCTATAAATGAATGGGAAGGAACTATAGTTTATAGATTATATAAAGGTGGTAATATAACTAAACATGTTGAAAAGTATCAAAAAGATACTCAACATGATCATTGTATTACTACTCCAACTAGATTTATGTCCATTGACTATCTTTATAACTTTGTATACAATAATGTAGAAGTTGAAGGAAAGTCTTTTAAATTACAAGAAGTTCTTATAGATAATTTAGAACCAGAAACACCATTAGGAGGTAATTTTGGATGATATTTAAAGTAAGTACATTGGGATATATTGTGGACTGGGATAAAGCTTCTTCGAAAGAGAAGGATGCTATGATGAGAGCTCTTGAAAGGGTTAGAACAGCTTACATATTTGAAACCCGAAGAATAATAAAGAATTCAGAGGATGCTAAAGATTGTAGTTCTCAAGTACAAGAATTAATGCCTTTTATAGGACACAAATGTAAATCGCATGATATAGTAGGTGTGTTTAAAGGCGTAGAAGAGACTTGGGAGGACTACTATTATATTATAGAATTAGAAGATGGTAAAGTATCATATAATACAATGGTAGATACTATTGAATTTATTGATTAACAATTATTAACTAATAAGTAATTAAATATTATATATCATAGGAACATGAATAATGTATTTTTTAAGAATGGGTTTCTTACATCAACAGAAGCCCAAAATATTTGTAATGTAGCTAACGAAGTTATTGCAGGATTGACAGATTCACTAAATACTGTTCAATTTTATAATACTACAATAACTAGTATTGTATCTTCTGATAATGCAGTAAATGCTGGAAAAGGTACTACAGATACTTCATGGATTCAAGATGCTATAATTAAGATAGGACAATATAATTCATTAATTGCTTGGCTTAAAGAAGCTATTAAGAATAAGGAGGAAGCTCTTGGTGAATTATCAAGTACACGTATTCAAGATTGGTCAGAATATAAAGATTATCCCACTCCTAAATCACCAAGTAAAAAAGCTACGGTAACTAAAGATGATGTAATTAAAAATTTAGATGCAATTAAATTAAATAAGTATTTTACTTTGCAATCTAGAGCTGCCGCTATTGGTAAATTTATACATGAAACAGGCTCTGTATCTAGAGCTAAGGTAATGTTAAATAAAGTAATTGCTGAACCAAATAAGATTAGTGGAGCCGGTAGAGATACTGTAGTATATAGATATACACCTTCTGTTGAAGTCGTTGAGGTTAATGGTATGTTCTTGTCTTTAATGTCTGAACATAGAAATTTAAATGCTCAACTTAATAATATTAAAGCTGATGCTATTGAAGAAGCAAATAAACAGAATATAGCTAATGAGCAAGAGTATCAGAAGGCTAGAACTGCTTATTCTAAAGAATATAATGATTGGCTTGACAAAATTGAAGATTTGCAGTCAAGATTCAATCAATATATAATTACTGAGAAAGAAAAGATTAGTAAACTTAAAATTAATGTTCCGGATTCTTTGATGGAAACATATAAGTCTATTAAGGCTTTACTCGCTGAGTAATTAATAAGAATAGATTAAGGATTAGCATTAAATATATTACAGGAAAATAATATAATTTATTGCGGGATTGTCGCAATACCACATATTAGGTATATTTAATGGTCGTTTCCACACATATTTTTATTTTTAAGTATCACCTAAAACATAATCGGGTTAAAAGCATTATGTGGTGTTACTTGGTCTAAGTCTAAGTCGTGGGAACGAGTCTAAAGCTAAGACACATTCTAAGTCTGTGCGGCTAATCCTTATGATATTCTTTAGTTTGTCCTATGTTTCTTTAAACTGTAGGTGCTTCTATAATTAAGATTATAGTGACTTTTAATTCCTATACTTTTCAAGATGAGAAATCGGGAGGTTGATTTCCTACAATCGAGGGGTGGAGAAACTCTCCACCCTTTATTATTTATTTAATTTATTTAATTATGAAGAAATTATTTATTTTTGCTTTCGCAATCATTGCCCTCTGTTCAAGTTGTGGTAATGGTTGTTCTAGGACAACAGACAGTGTAGATTCTACATCTGTCGATACTTGTGATACAGTAGATTCTGCTAAAGTTGATACTGTAAATTCTGTAGATAGCACATCGTTTTCTATGGTGTGTCCTGATTAAGCTACTCTGAAAGGGGTAGCTCTTTTTATTTATTTATGTTAAAACCAAAAGTAATTAATTCGGAAGATGCCTACAGAGGTAGCTTAGAGGATCAAAAAATGGATATTCTGAGTAATTTTCGTTTTGAGCAAGTAGCTATGATTATGGCTTCTCCATGTTTGCCTATCTATAAGAATGAAGAAGAGGACAAACCAGAAATTATTGGATATGAACCTTGGAAAATACTTACAGAGCATGAACTCAGAGTACCCAGTGTTTACGATTTATATTGCTGTGCAGAAAGATTACTTAATGATGTAATTAAAGAAGTACATAAAAACCCTAAAAGTAATTATCAGGGTATAGCCTCGGGTCCATTTAAAGTAACTTATTTATATGGTAATTTAACTCTTGACTTCGTAGTAGAATCATGGGGAAATTATTAACCATATATACAGATGGAGCTTGTCAAGTGTCTACAGGTAATGGAGGTGTTGGAGTTGTATTTATTAAAGATAATGAAGTAATTTATCAATTTAATAAACACTTCAAAAATGTAACTAATAATAAAATGGAAATAATGGCTGTTATTTATGCTCTGCATGCCATTAGTACAAACTTTGATTCCATTACTGTAGTATCTGATTCACAATACGTTTTAGGATGTATAAATAAGGGATGGAAACGCAAGAAGAACCAGAATTATTGGCAGCTATTTGATAAAGTATATAATATAGCTAAAGAGTTTTGTTCAGATATAAAATTTGAATGGACAAAGGGACATAACATAGATGAATATAATAATCTAGCAGATAGATTGGCTGTGGAAGCTAGTCATTTTGCAGATTAGTTAGATTACAATTAAATATTCTAATTAATTTGAAAATGAAAGCAAAGCATAAGCGTGAGTGGTTACAGATGAAGCAGAATTGGTGGTCAAAATTACCAGCTTCAGTACAGAAAGCAACAACTAAACCAGGTTCAGTAAAAACACGATGATTATCTTAATTATTGTTTTAGTATGTCTTATATTATTAAATCCTTATATAGACATACAACAAGATAAGATAATTATTTGGTATAATTGGTTTACCGAAAGAAAACATTATATTTTATGGAAACCCCAAAATTCTTGAGAAAGTATAAATTGGTTTTTAAAGTTATTAAATATGTCATTGGTTTTATAGCTATGATGTATTTAATAAGTATGTGTACTTACTTAATTAGCAGTGAGAGTACATTTTGTTGCATTATGGGTATGTTAATATTAGCAACTATGGCTGTGTTAGTAGTTACCTTAGTTGTTGAAAGTGTTGATAAATTAAAAAGTTTATTTAAATGAGAAAAGTCTTTTTATTTGCGAGTGCTTTAATGTTGTCATTAAGTTTCACTAGTTGTGAACGTATCGATGCTGGTTGTGAAGGTATCTTAGTTAATCTCTATGGCTCTGAAAGAGGTGTAGATGATGTATCTATGGTAACTGGACGAGTATTCTATAATCCAGCTACTCAGGAAGTATATGAGTATCCTACTTATGTACAGACTATTGACTATGAGCCATTTACAATTAATGCTAAGGACGGTTCTGAATTTAAAGTTGATCCAAATGTAAATCTTAAAGTTAAGGATGGTGCTGCTCCAAAGGTATTTCGTAAGTATCGCAAAGAATTAACTGATGTGATTAATGGTCCTGTATTTAAGTATGTAAAGGATGCCTGTCGTATTGAGATTAATAAATTTACTACAGACCAGATTGTGTCAAATCGTGAAGCTGTAGAACAGGCAATTGAGAAGCGTCTTTCTAAACTTCTTGACAAGGAAGGATTTGTACTTGACCAGTTTACTAGTGGTTTGCAATATCCTAAGACTATTGTAGAAGCTGTAGATGCTAAGAACAGAGCTATTCAGTTAGCACAGAAAGCAGCTAATGAAGTACAGGTAGCTGAAGCAGAAGCAAAAAAGAAGATTGTAGTAGCTGAGGCAGAAGCCAAAGCTAATGCCATTGTAAATGCTTCTCTTACACCATTACTTCTTAAGAAGCAGTGGATTGAAAAATGGTCTGGACATCTTCCTAAGGTTACAGGTAACTCATCAACATTAGTAGGACTTGATAAATAATTTGTTATGTTTGGTTTATTTATATTCTGTTTAGTTGTGGCAGCTATTGAATTTATGCTTGTCATAGATTTAAAGCCTAAGATAGGTATACCTCTTTATGCATTTATAATAGCATTATTACTGTTATTTGTTCCTGTACTTAACATCATAGAAGTAATAGTATTTGGCGTATTATTAACTATTTGGTGTCATGATGGGCTGAGCCTTGCAGGTTCTAATCCAGTTTCTAAATTCTTTAAAATGCTTAATCGCGATATTTAAATGATAATTCAAGGTAATTTTTATCGAATTGAACCAATAAATGATAATTCTCCACTATGGGATTTATATTTGCTTAGAAAAGTGAATAGTAAAACTAATCCTAGAGAAGAATTTCAATTAGAGGGCTATGGTATGCCTTTAGATTCTGCTATTGGTAGAATAATTAGATATGCTATTAATAGCAAATATGGAAAAGATGAGATTACGACCTTGAAAGAATATTTAAATGTTTTCAAGCAAATTCAAGAGGAGATCTATAAAGAAGTCGGAAGATAATTATTCGGACCTATTTAATAAAATAAATAGTTTGTGTGATTGTTTAAATACAATATATCATACAAACTATGGTGGTTGTTGTTATGTAGCCTATGTAATAGCAGAAATACTTGAAAGAGAAGATATTCCATTTGAAGTATTAGTTTCAGAACCTCGTTATGAAGATGATGGTTATCCTGATGATTTTGAAGATTTAGATGATTCAGTATATCATATATGTCTGGAGGCTAAACCTATTAAAGATACGTATAGGATAAATGTAGGTACATATAGTGAGGAAGAATATTTTCATTATAATAATATTACTTCGCAAGATATATACAACTTCTATACCAATAATGTTTGGAACTCTTTTTACGAAATGGCTAAAAATAAGTTTATTAAGTATATAATTAATTTAATATATGACAACTTCAGTAGCGATTTACGAGAAGGACGGTCAAATAGTTCAAACACATAGTTCTTTTATTTATGAAGATTCTATCTATAAGGTATTTAAAGGTGGGATTTCTTTATTTGAAGAAAAGCAATATAGTACCAATAAACCTTTGAAACTTAAAAAGAAAGACTTTATAAATAGAAAGAAAAAAGCAGATGAGTATTTTATTAGATTTTTAACTCTGGAATTTGCTCCAGAATCTTACTTAATTAAAGAGGGTTATACACTAATTAATAGTAAATGAAAATGAAGAAGGAAATTGCTAGTTATAAGCTTGGTCAGTTTGTTGATTTTAAGGGTGTTGAAAGATTGATAGTTGCTTGTGCTGTAAGTATGCCAGTAAAGGAGGGTCTTACTGCAACTTGGAATATTCCAGGTGTTGAGGATTCTTTCGAGATTGTACGAGCCATATCTATCGGCATTGCAGTATATAATCCGGAAGATGAGTTTAATCTCACTTTTGGTAAAGAACAAGCTTATAAGAAGGCTCTTGCAGGAGATCCTTGTTGGTTTATTGGTAAAGGCGGTGTAATTACTAAAGAGTGTATTGATGCACTCCTGACAGAGAAAATTAATCACTTTATTAAGAATCCTGAGATAGTCATTAAGGATTATAATGCTAACAAGGTTAAATATGAGCAGATTCAGAAAGAGAAAGAGTACATTCAGAATGCTTCTCGTGCAGAACAAGCAGTCTTAACTTTAATGTCTAGAGGGGTAGATGTGCAGGGAGTTATTGATAAAACAAAGACCCTAGTAGATGCAGTTGAGAACGGTTCTAGCCTGGTTGATTAAACTATTTATAATTGTAGGAATCATATTTATAATTGCACGTATAGAACAATTAAATAATAATATACAGAGTATCCCTTCTAATAAAGAAATAATTAGAGATTCTTTAGTTAGGGATACTCTAAATCACACTAAGGATTCCTTAACAATTAAAATAGTAAAAATAAGAGAGACGTATGAAGATAAGAAAGCTATTATTATGTCTAATGATACTTCTGCCGACATACAGTTTTTCACAAACTACATCAACCATTACAATAACTCCGGAACAACTGAAAACAACTAATCTTATATTTCTAGAGCATGAGAAATATACAAAAGAAGTTCCATTATTAAATAAGAAGATTGAAACACTAGAAAAGATAAATAAATCTTGGTTACATACTGATTCTATAAGAAGAATTAATGAAAAGCAATATAATACTATTATTAAAAAGGATAGTATTAAAATAACACAATTACAAAGTTCACGCAAAAAATATAAAGTTGTAACTAAGATTAGTATAATATTAAATATCGTTCTTGCATGCCTATTGGTAAAGTAAACTATAAAGATCCAAATGGATTAACTTATAAACATCCAGAAAGAAGTTGTAAAAGATGTTTAAAATATCCATGTATAGCTAATATGGATAAGTTATATAGTGATTTTGCTAAATATGGATGTAAGCACTTTGATGATATGAATGTGTTTCATTAATGAAGCAAATAACAATTCATGCTAAGCTAGTTGCGGAACAAATAGATGGAATGGGATATACTAATTATGTATTTGAAGATTTGAATCCTAAGGATGAGGACTTTAGATATATAATGTGTGTCCGATTTCCTAATTGGGAGCAGAAAAGTATCGAAATTGATGAAATTGGATATTTAAATATAAGATATGTAGAAGGAGGAAAAGATACATGGTTTGATGGTCAGAACCTAATACCTTATAAATATACTAATGTCATATTCCTCAAGTTTATTGAGGATAAACCTAAAGTTGATATAAGTGAAATTATTTTAGATTAAATTTATATTGTAGATTATTAATTATTAGATTACTATGAAACATTATTTGAATTTAATTATATGACAGTATTAGGAGATAAGCTTCAGGCAGCTATGAGTAAAAAGGCAAGTGATATTACTGCTTATGTATGGAAAGGTCCAAAGGTTAATGGAGAGCAGCAAGAAATCTTAATGATTGATGCTTCCTTTGATCAGCTTAAGCAGTGGTATCGTCATTGTCAGCAAATGCTTTATAATGAGGATTCTAAAAATCCAGGAAGAGTTACCTTACTTGAGATTGTACAGGATCAAATTAGTCGTTGTAGAGCAGAACTTCTTGTAAGATGGCTCATGTCTGAGAAGCAGTATTCTAACACAAGATGTTTAGAAGATTTACGAAAGTTAATTAGTAACAATAAAGATACACTAACCCCAGAGGCTATTAAATCATTCCCTATTAGTAAGGTAATGGATGGTCTTCCTATCGATTATCAGCAGGTACCTGTTAAATTGGTAATGGATGCTTGTCTTGACCTTTTGGGAATTTTTGATAATAGCCATATCACACTTAACTTTATTCTTAAAATGGGTCTGTGGTTTACTCCACGTGAGATGCAAAAGGATTTGTATCGTAAAGACCCTGAGACTGGTAAGGCTAGAAATCGTCTTGATGTAGTTAAGGAAGAACTTAGAATTAGTTTGAGACCTAATCAGTATTTACGTATTTGTGACACTGGTTTGTCTTATACTGAGTTTAAGGCAATCTATATGCTGCAGAGAGATAAATATTCTAACTTAACTAGTGAGCAGCTTAAGTTACTTTCTAATAAAATTCTGTATCGTTTTCAGATTCAGTGTGAAGAGCAGGCTAAACAATGGCTTACTAAGATTGATGAAATTAATAAAGTTGCTGCAGATAAAGGTTGGGATGTAACACGTGCTGACTTGTAATAAGTTAGCATACTAGTGAAAATATTGTCATAAGTGCCAGTAATGCACGATTTATTTGAGCCTGTTTCTCGGGATGAAAGGCAGGCTCAAGCACTTAAAGCTTGGATTAAAGCTAAAGGACACGGGACTATTGTAGGATGCACTGGTTTTGGTAAGACTTGGGTAGCTATGAATGCTATAACTAAATTACGATCAAAATATCCTGCAATGTCAGTACTAGTAGTAGTACCTTTTGATAATTTAAGAGAGCAATGGTCTAAAGAACTTGATGAGAGAGGTTTAGGATTTAATACTGATGTAAGAGTAATGATGGGAGCATCTAAAAAGGAATGGTCTTGTGATTTACTAATTATTGATGAAGCCCATAAAATCAATAGTGAAGTTCTTAGTAATGTTCTTACAAATACTAAGTTTAAATTGATACTTGGTTTAACTGCTACTTTTGAAAGACTGGATGGAAGACATGAAATTTTAGCTAAATATGCTCCAGTTGTAGACACTATAACTATGGAAGATGCCCTCTTTAATGGGTGGGTAGCTAAATATAAAGACTATGTAGTTGTCATTGATGTTCCTGATATTGATGTTTATCAGAAATATAATAAAGAATTTAATGAACACTTTGAATTCTTTCAATGGGACTTCAACAAGGTTATGTCTATGACAGGTAAAAATGGTTTTACTAATAGATGGCAATATTGTAAGGATACCTATCCTGATGATTATGCTATGCAAAAGGACTATTTAAAATCTGTCACATTTCATGCTATGGGTTTTATGAAAACTATGCAGTCTAGAAAGAAGTTTGTACAAAATCATCCTGAAAAAATAAGAATAGCTAAAGAGATAATTAAGTATAGAAGTGATAAGAAGATTGTTACTTTTAATGCTAATACCGCTATGGCTGAAGCTTATAAAGAGGGATATGTTTATACTGGTAAAGAAGGTAAAAAGAAGAATAGAATAACACTAGAAGAGTTTTCTAAAATGCCAAGCGGAGTATTAAACAGCTGTAAGATGGCAATTGAAGGCTTAAATGTACCTGATTTATCAGTAGGTATACAAACTGGCATAGATAGTAGTAAAACTAAAGCTGTACAGTCTCTTGGAAGAGTAGTACGATTAGCAAAGGGTAAACTAGATGCTGAATTTTTTACATTAGTAATTAATGATACTGTAGAAACTAAATGGATGCAAAATGCCAAGAAGGATTCTCAGATTGAAATTATTGATGTAGAAAATTTAATGCATGTTCTTAAAGGCGAACCATACGAGCTTTATAAAAGAAAGATTAAGAATTTTACATTTAGGTTTTAAGACATTAGAAATGGAAATGTATTATACAAAGAAAGAGTACAATTCAATGAAGAGTGCTCTTTTACGTGAAAATAAGTCCTTGAAGAAGCAAATTTCAAAATTGCAAAAGAAAATAGAGGATTTGGAATATGCACATGAGGTTGTTTTTGAACCTGACTTCGAAATGAATCCAGTGGCTGAAGAAACCGCTGAATAGATAAGTCTATAATATTCACGTAACTAGACTCTAAAGCTATAACAAGTATTACAAGTCTAGTGTTAACTATCTAAATATGTTAATTATACGTGAAGAATTTAGAACTTAAACAGCAACTTGTATTTTGTGAAAAATATAAAATTGATGCAAATCAATTATTGTTGCTAGAAATTATTCTCATCGCTCAAGAGGGTGACGATGCAGAACTTGTCCAGCTTTATTTTCAATTAGAGGCAAAGGGAAGCCTATTGGAACAATTAATTAGATTACAAGAAGTAGGAGTAATATTAAAGTCTTATAAGTTGCCTAAGAAAGGTGAACGATTAGATTTATTTAGTATTCCTATTAATAGAAATCTTGTAAAAGACTTTTATAAGTGTTCTTTTGAATTAGGTAAAGAATTATTTGAAGAATATCCTCAATTCGGTTTTATCAATGGGAATCCAGTTGGTATACGTAGTGTTTCTAAGAAGTTTGATAGTCTAGAAGACTTTTATCGCTTCTATGGAAAGACTATTAGGTGGAAACAGGAAACTCATGACCATATTATTGAATTAGTTAAATGGGCTCGAGAGAATAATATTCTCTGTGTAAGTCTGTGTAACTTTGTAATAGATCATAGATGGGATGAATTAGAAGCTCTTCGTAATGGAGATTTAGCTAATACTAATTTTGATGCCATTAAGGTTGTATAATTAAATATTATGGCAGAGAAAATTAGTGGTTTAGAGGAGTTCTTTCAATTAGTTAAAGAAGGAAGAGAAGGACACAATATAGGACTTAGTACAGGTTCACCTAAGTTAGATTTATATACTGATGGAGTTCTTCCAGGTACCTCTTATTTAATAGGAGGTGCTTCAGGCAGTGGTAAATCTACCTGGGCTCTTTGGACTTATGTATATCAACCATTAATGCATTATTTAAATGGGGATAGTCCAGAGCGTGATCCTAGATGGTTATTATTCTCACTAGAGATGACTCGTAGTCAAGTATATGCTAAATTAGTTAGTATGTACATATTTGACAATTATGGAGTTGAACTGCGATTTAAGCAGATATTCTCTAGAGGAAAGGACTGTGTATTATCTGATGAAGAATATGAACTCCTAACTAAGAGTGCTGACTTTATTAGAATTCTTGATGAAAGATTATCTTTTTATGAGGGTAGTCTTACAGAGGCAGTCTATTTAAAGGAAGTAAATGAGGAATTATTGAAATGGGGTAAATTTGAGAATGGCAAATACATTCCAAATAATCCTAACATGTTCCTTGGTATTATGATTGACCATATGACCTTGGTAAAGGCAAGTGGCGGTCGAACTAAGAAAGATGAAATTGATGCAATTTCTAGAGATTCTGTTCAAATCAGAAATAATACTAAAATTGTATCTCCTATAATGATTTCTCAGTTTAATAGAAATGCTAATGGTCAAGAGAGAATGAAACAAGGTCTACAAGACCCATCTATGGAAGACTATAAAGACAGTGGATCATTACTTGAGGATTCACAAGTAGCTATAGGTTTATTTAGTCCACATAAATATAAATTATCTACTTATAAGAAATATAATATCAAGATACTGGAGCAGTGTTTTATTGGTGTATTTATCTTAAAGAGTAGATTTGGTTCTTCTGACTTAATGATTCCTACTGGTTTTTATGGTGATTGTAGTCATTATGCAGATTTACCTAAACCTGAGAATATATTTGACTGGGAGAAATATACTAGTCCTAATTATTTATTAGAAGATGGTGTTCAGCAATTAAATGTTGAACTTAATAATATAGATGAGCCAAAAGAAATAGATAATAATTCAAATCTTTCATTTATATTATAAAAATATGTCGAATTTAGTGTGTTTAGCAGGCCTTTCAAATTCCGGAAAATCAACTAGTCTCCGTACTCTTGACCCAGAGTCTACATTCATTATAAGCTGTACTAATAAACAACTTCAAATTCCAGGATTTCGCAAGAAGTATACTAAAGTGGCTATCAAGGATAAGAAGCTTATTGGCAATTGGTATGTTCGGAATAATTATGCTAAAATTGAGAATGTATTACATATGATTTCTGATTCTAGGCAAGATATAAAGGTAATAGTTCTTGATGATTTGAATTATTTACTCTCAAATGAGACTTTTGAGAACGCTAGTATCAAGGGCTATGATAAATTCGTAACTATGGCGAAGAATTACTATGATTTGTTAGCAGAGTGTCAACTTCTTAGAGATGATTTAACCATTGTAGTTATTTCTCATATAGAGAATTTTGGTACTGAACTAGATCCACAGTATAGATTGTGGACCACGGGCAAAATGTTGATAAATCAGATAAATCTTGATGGTTTGTTCTCATATATTATTTATTCTGAGCGTTATGTGGATGATGTAGATGGGGAAGTACATTATCGTTTTAAGACTAGAACAGATGGTAATGATACTTGTAGAAGTGTGGCAGGCTGTTTCGATGAAAAATATATTGAGCCTGATATGAAACTAGTTATAGATACTATCAATGCATTTGAAAACGAAGATTAAGACTATTTAACTAACTAATTAACTAATTATTGAATATATGAAGCTGGATATTGTAATGCACTATTCTGTTGATGAGGCAACAGGAGAAATCACTTTTATTGGTAAAGATGAGATTAAGGTAGACACTGCTAAGAAAACTTCTACCTCTAGAAAGAGTTCTACTAAGAAAGACGAAAACCCTGAGCCTATTGTAACACTTGATTCTACTAAATTAACGCTTACCCAAGGAGCAGTTGATTTATTACAAGTCTGTGAAAACTGTCGTATAGACATCAAGTATGACAAGAAAGGCAAACAGCTGCTTCCAAAGATTGGAACAGATGCTGCTTTTAAATCTAAGGGAGGTAATTTACTTTCAGGTAAGAATACTGTACGATATGGAGGTGCTAATAATAAGAAGTTAGCAGGATATGGTACTACCTTTAAAATGGAACCAACTGAAGATGAGGGTATTTATTGGCTTGTAGGAGACAAAATGCCTGAAGAACAAGAGGTTCCAAAAGAGTTAGTTAATATTGAAGACGAGCTTGATATAACTAACTTGGATGCTATAGAAGAGGAATCTACAGACCTATCTGGTCTGAGTTATACTCTCTAATAAATAGAGTTAATTAAATATATTAGATAACAATTAATTTATTAGATTATGATTACTTAAATTTTGAAAATTATATAATATATGTCATTTAATTTTGCTATTTCATCTGATTCTGCAGTTCGTAACAGTCGTCGTCCACTCGCACCATGGGAAATCCATGATGTAAAGTTTAAGGGAGCTGAAATTCGTGAGTTTAACGGTAAGAAAGACCCTAATGCTCATTATAAGTTGCTCTCCATTAAATATGAAAATGAGGATGGCTACTTTAGTGTAGATTTGTTCTTCCCTAAAGATGGTGATGACGTACGACCAGAATTTGATGGTTCTAATGGTGGTAAAGTTCAGATGGCTTCCTCATTTGAGACCACTATGGCAATAGTAAAACAGACTGCACAGATTCTTAACCCTAAAGGTTTTGAACAGATGCAAAAGCTGAGTGTTAAATTTAAGAGCTTTGATGATGTTGCAAAGACTTTCATTAAAGTAACTACACCAGCTATTGATACAGATATTAAAATTAAATTGACAGGTAAGAATCGTGACGGTAAGGTAGTTGCTCAGATTCCACGTATCTTGGCTTTGAATAAGGAGGGAGAAGCATTTATTTGTGACAATTATATTGGTCCAAAGCTCTTCTGGTCTGATTATGAGGCGGGTAAGCGTGATGAGTATTTGAAGTCAACTCCTACTGACCCAGATAAAGCTGTCGCAGATACAGCAGGAGTAGATGAAGCTCCTAAGGATGATTTGGATCTCGATAGCTTGCTTTAATTAAATAATTCTCTATGGACTTTAGTTTTGAACCTAAAGTTACTAGGGAGTTTCTTCTAAGTGAAAACAATGAGGAGACATATATGAGTTATTATCTAGGAATACCTGTAGATAAAGGCTTGTATGTGTCTCCTCTACGTTCTGACCATCATAAAACTTGTGGATTTTTTAGAGGTAAATCTGGCAGACTTTACTTTAAAGATTTTGCTACTGGGGAATGCTTTGCCTTTGAAAATGTTGTAATGAAAAAGTTTAATTGTAACTACCATGAGGCTTTGAGAATTATAGCTAAAGACTTTGGATTTATTAAGGGAGAATCTCCTATATCTAAACCCGTAGTTAAGCAAGCTGAATTTAAAGGAGACAAACAAACTTTCATTCAAATAGAGGCACAAGAATTTTCTGAAGAGGAACTAAAATGGTGGAATCAGTATGGTATAACTAAACCTATATTAAATAAGTATAGAATATTTAGTTGTAGAACAGTCTTTTTAAATGGTTCTATATTTAGTCAATCTACTTCAAAGTGTCCTAGTTATGGATATTATTTTGGAAAGAAAGAACATGTAGAACAGTGGAAAATATATTATCCGAAAAGGTCTGATTACAGATTTATAGGTAATATATCTACTAAAACTATTCAAGGTTATAGACAATTACCCAAAAATGGTAAGTTATTAGTAATAACTAAGAGTTTAAAAGATTGTGCTTGCTTATATGGTATGGGAATACCCGCATGTGCTCCACAAAGTGAAACTCAATTTATTTCTAATACTATCTTAGAAGATTTAAGGCAGAGATTTGATAAAATAGTACTTTTATTTGATTCAGATCTTACAGGAATACATTATACTAATGTACTGCGTAGAAAATATGATTTCTTAATTCCTTGTATTATACCTAGAAGGTATGGGGCTAAGGATATTAGTGATTTCTATAAGAAGTATGGGAGAAAGGGAACTATTAAATTTATTAAAGAATCTATTAAATATATAAAAGAATGGGAAAGACGTAGCTAAATACTAGTGTAACAGTAAAATATAAGAATGGCGACACACAAACATTCCAAACAATAGAAGAAGCTTCCGAAGTAACTAAATTGACAATTAATTCAATTAAGTCTAGAGCTAATAAACCTGGCTCTGGGGCTAAATCTAAAGATGGAATGACATTTCAATGGGCAGATCCTGCTGTTAGGAGGAGTCTTACTGCTAAAAAGAGTAAGAAAAAGGGATCTAGCTTTGAACTTGATATTGTACATAAATTAAGGGAAATTGGATATCCTAATTGCATGACTAGCCGTAACAAAGATAAAACTTTAGACGCTAACAAAGTGGATATTTGTGATGAGGAAGTTCCTTGTTATATACAAGCTAAATATACTCAGAACATGCCTAATTATTTTACAATTAGAGATGCCTGTAGTTTAAAGGACAAGCCTTTTGTAATGTGTTGGAAGAAGGCAGGCAAAGATGGGGAGCAAAGTCCTGGTACAGTTGCCGTTATACCGATAGATTACTTTTACCAACTAATTAGTAAATTAAAATGAATACTTATTTGATTCCTTGGAGTGACCCAGGAGAGTGTGATATTCTCAAAATTACTGCAAATAGTTATGAAGACTGTGTAGACAAAGTAATTAAACATTATGCAGAAGAATTTGATTCAGATGCTTTAGCAGAGTGTACTGATTATGAAGAGTTTATGCAGTTGATATATGATAATCACGATATTTTCTTGGGAAGCATTCATGAAATTGAAGAATATGAATAACCTACGTATTGCACTAGATATAGATGATACCATTTTAAAGTGGTTTGAAGCTTATCAAAAACGTTTCCCTGGTGAACGTAATTTGGTGCAACATATAATTACCAGAAATGTACGTAAGTTACAATATGACAGAGAATTTTGGGAAAATCTAGAGTTACTAGAGCGTCCTAATTTTGAACCTCATATTTATTCAACTAAGCGTATAAATCAAAAGAGTTACACTCGTAATTCTTTAATTAAAAATGGTTTACCAATAAAACCTATTTATCAGACTTATAATCAAAATGGTAATAAAGCTGATAAAATAAAGGGAAGGTGTGATGTTCTTATAGATGATAGTTTATTTAATGTAACTAAAGCTATACAGAGTGGGTTACCTGCCCTTCTTATTGATAGACCACACAATCAAAATGTGGAGTGTGAATTTCGCGTTTACAATTTAGATTATGAAGAAATCCTAGATGCATATATGAATGAGTTAAATGTCTTAGGATGGCAAAATTAAGAGACTTAGTCAAACTTACTCCATTAATTGACACTCTTAAATTAGTTAAAATTGATGATGCGGAGTATTTCTCTTCTAAGTATGGAAGTTACATAAGTAATTCAAGATTAGGATTACTTAATCCATTTCAAGGAGGTTCAACAGATGCCTTCTTTGCTGGGTTCAAAGACGAAGGGTTTGTTTCTAGTTTAGTTATAGGTTCCGCAGTTCATTGTCTCTCTTTGCAGGGTGACCAGTTTGAACTTGCTCCTGCTCTAGGTAAACCTACTGCTAAATTGGGAGCTATGGCAGATGAACTTTATCCAGTATGGTTGCAACATCCCATTAGAACTTCTGATATTGAAGAAGCTTCAAGTAAGGTTAATTACTATAAAAATAAGCTTACTCCAGATATCATTAAAAGGGTAAATGAGCAATGTATTCCATATTGGAAAGCTAGAAAGAATGCGCAATTAAATAATACTAAAGAACTTATCTATTTAGATGATAAGAGTCGTGATACTGTATATAATTGTGTAGAAGCATTAACTAAGAATCCACAAATTCAAGAGTTACTTAATCCTTCAGGACTCTTAGACCCTCCTCTTTCTATGAATGAACAAGCATTTCTACTAGATATAGAAGCTGAATGTGCTAATGGTAAGAAAACCATACTACATTTAAAAGCTAAACTGGATAATTTTACTATTGATACAGAGCAAGACATTATTACTGTAAATGATGTTAAGACTATTAGTAAAGTAGTGTCTGCTATCGATGATAATATTAATAGGTATCACTATAGTAGAGAATTAGCTGAATATTTATATCTGTTAAATTTGTATGTAGCAAAGGAGTACAATATATCAAAACCTTCAATAAAGGCTAATTATTTAGTAGTATCTACCATTCCACAATACTATACTAAAGTTAGACCTGTAACCAATAAAGAAATACAGGAAGGTATGTATGAATTGGGAACTTTGTTACGTCATGTAGCATATCTAATTTGCTATAAAGGATATTCTCTTTAATGGAACTTAAAGATTTAGACTTTAATAAAACTCTAGCAATATATAAAAAATTCTTTAGTGTTCATTTTTTAAATAGTAACTTGGGTGATAAATTAGCTGTAATAGCCTTAACTTGTTATATAACTAATGAACTCAGGAAAAAAGACAAAGAAATCACTTGTTATGATGTTTTATTGAAAGTAGGGAAAGATTTCGGAAAAGAAGAAAAGGAAACCTTTCTGAAATCACTTGGTGCTATTTGTGAGGACTTTATGTACGGAGTTAAAGACTTTCCGGACTATGGAGTGTCCCTCAAAAATATGCCAAAACAGCTTAAAAAATTATTAGATTCTTATGTACCATTTTGATAATATTTTATCAAAAATTTGTACAATTATTTAGATTAACATTAATTAACACTATAATCCTTGGATAATTTCCTAAATGGATTATTGTTGTTTACATCAGTCAAGAAAACTGGTTTTAGATAAGTATTTCGTAGATGATATGAAAATGATTAATGTTTAATAAGGATTTAATAATTATGAGTACAAAGGTTTTGAATTTTAAGAGTGTAGCAGTATCAGCAGAGTCTAAGGATGTAGCAATCGCAAACATTGAAGAGCAGTATTTCCATATTAATGGTGATGCAACTCAGGCTTACAAGAACGCAAAGGCTAAGCATCAGGGTGTTTGGACAGAGCGTGATGACAAGGCATTTAAGTTGGATTATTTGGAGAAGAAAGGTAAGAGCTGCCCAGGTGCTGGTTACATTATTGTAGTAGAGGCTGCTATTGGTGACACTCGTGAGCGTCCATATAAGATTGAAGATGTAAAGAGCGAGGGTAAGAGAAAGTTTAAGTCAGTGTACAAGTGGATTGACGCTGAAGGTAAGACAGTGTGTCAGGTTGATACTAATAAGGCAGACGCTAAGAATGCAATCAAGGAACTCTATAAGAGTGGCGCATTTAGAGGTGATGCTAAGTTGGTAAAGACAAAGGATGTAGTAGAGGGTAATGCAGTTGTAGCTACAGCTAAGTATACTCCTTCTAAGAATACTAAGCCAGGTTCATACATTGTTTTTGGTATTGAAAATGCATAATCATATATTGGGTAACTAACATTATTGTTAGAATTAAGTAAGGTGATTGTCCGTGAGGATAGTCACCTTTTTTTCTTTAGATACATTAATAGCTAGATTACTTTAAATAATTAAGTAATTAAATTAAATGCAAGTAACTTTAGAGCAACTTTATTCAGGAAAAGCCACTAGAATTAAAGAAAAGGAGTATTTTACAACTAAGCAATATGTAATGCCATTTATAGACAGGATGTCTAAGTTTACAGATAAGTTTGAAATTCAGGTTAAGCCTGCAGATCAGATTAGTCTAACTAATGATGGTGAAGTTAATTTTGAAAATATTGTATATAATAGGGTGTGGGTAGAAGCACAACTTCCAGGAGAATATGCTTATGAAGGTCATACTCAGTCAGTTAGTCTTCTGTATGCTTTAGATACCCGTAAACCAGTGTATAAGATATTTCAAAATGCAGTACGTAGTGCTTGTTTAAATATGTGTGTATTCTCTCCAAATATGCTGCAAGTTAGGGAATTAGAGCCAGAAACAGCTATGGAATATACCTTTGTAAATCAAGTTATGGAAATGACTGATAATACAAAGGTGATGTTAGAGAATTTAGCTAATACATATATTAAGAGAAATGAACTCTATGACAATTTGGGACATTGGGTAGATAATTGTATTAGTAGCAAATTTAATTCGGGATTTGGTACTGTAAAGTTGGCAGAATCTACAGCTATTGATGCTTATAAAAAATTAGTAATTGACGAGAAGTCTGACTATTTTGTACCTAATAATGAGGATATTTGTATGTTCGATGCTTATCAGGCATTTACAGATATTATTACTCATGATAAGGGTAGAGATATAGTTAATAAATTTGAGAAGATTTATTTAGTTAAAGACATTTTAGGTATTAAGTAAAGAAATATTTGGAATTAGCTAAATAATAAAATATAATATAGATTCAGTAATAATTAGATGTTTATAAATAGATTATATTTTTAACGGCTTAATAGCTTATTTAAACATTTAACAATGAAAAAGGAAACCAGAAATCGTATTGAGAAAGTATTGAACTATGCTAAAGAGAATAATTGTAGTGTAAAAGCAGCTTGTATTGCAAAGAACTATAATTATAGTACTTTAATGAATACTATTAAATATACTCGTAGTATTGGTAAAGATGAAGATATTATTTCTCTATATGATTCTGTAAAAAAGCCTACAGGTAATTCTGTAGAGCATATTGATACTGATGAAAGAGCGGAGACTGAACAGATTCGTAATGAGGATGGCACAATAGTTAGTTATAGATTTAAAGTATTCCGTCGTGATAAGACTCCTGTGATAGGAGCCTTAACTAGAGATGAAATGAATCTTATCTATAGACTTTATTCTTATTATGGTTCTAGTCTCACACAGCGACAAGTAAGTAGACATTTTCCTGATTATTCTTTAGTTGATTTTAAGAGAATTTTACGGGCTTTTAATATAACTAAAGCTTCTAGTCCATTTGCTCCTCATGTAATTGAAGAGCATACACCAGAAGAACTTCAGGAAATGCAACTTAGAGAGAAGGAGAATGACTTCTTAAAAGCTGTAGAAAAGAATGAGGTAAGAGACCTCAAACAACTAGTTATTAAACTCACTAAAGAACAAATGAAAAGTTCTATTAGTGAGGAAAAACTAATTCAATTAATTAAAGAAACTAATAAAGACTATAAAGAGCTTCCAGTTAACATTAATAGCAGTAATCCAACATATCCAGTATTAATTATATGGTTGTCTGATTTACATATTGGAGCTTATAATGCTAAGTATAGTAGTTTCGTAACTCTTCCTAATTATGATAAAGAGGAGATTAAAGCTAGATTAACTAAGATTGTACGGACATTTGCTGGACAGTCTTATGGAGCAGTTTATGTAGTTAATCTTGGCGATTCTATTGATGGTTATAATAAAGAAACTACTAGAGGTGGACATCAACTTCCTGAGGTAATGGATGATAAAGAAATTAGCGAGACTTATATAGAGTGTATGATGGAGTTCTTCAAAGCTCTTAAAGCTAATGTAAGAAGTGATGAGTTTAATTATCTCTGTATAGGTGAAAGTAATCATGATGGCAATTGGGGATGGTTAAATAATAAGTTATTAGCTGCATATTTAGCTAATGAAGGGGTTAAGAGTTTTATCAGTAACTTTCCCATTGACCATTTTACTATTGGTAAGCATTTATGGATTTTCATGCATGGCAAAGACAATAACAATCAGTCTCGTCAATTTCCACTTACACTTAATCCTCAAACTGAATTATATTTTGCTAACTATATAGCAGAACAGAATATCAGTAATAAATATATCTATGTAGTAAAGGGAGATTTACATAATTATGCTTATACTACCGGTAAGCAGTTTGATTATATTTCAGTAGGTAGTATGTATGGAAGTAGTAATTATATTGTTGCTAATTTTGGACATACTAAATGGAGTATTAATTATTCTGTAGTTACAAAGGATGATATGTTGATGGGAACAGTTAAGGGAAATAACTAGATTAGCATTTAATAAGGAAAACAAATACTGCATGTTAACAAGAAGTGATATTTTAAGTGAAGCAATTCATAAATGCTTGGTTGAAATGTATAAATGGGCTCAACCAGCTATAGACTTAGATAAACTTATTGCAGATGGATATAAAGATTCTAAGGAAGATCCCCTATATAAGAAACACTATTTGTCAGAAAAGAATTTTATCTATCTGAGAGACATATATAAAGATGCTTATGGAATTACCGATGATTGGAATGACACTTTTGAATTACTAATAGATTATCTAGTCAAAGGGGGCACGGAAGACGATTATAAACCTGCCACTAAAGATAGACCTGCTTATAGAGATTATAAAAAGGTTCCATCATTAGATACTCTGATTGGTAAGGAAGCTACCGATAAGTGCCTGGAGCATATTAAAAAGTGTCAGAATTTCTATTGTGGACATTCTAGAGAGTCTAATCAGTTTGACATGACTATGGCTTTAGGTGTGGGAAGTCCTAATTCTAATGCCGAGTATGTAACAAAGTATTGGCAATCTCATGGGAGACCTGACTTTACTATTAAGGATTTCAAGATTGATGATATTATCTATGATGATGAGTATCCTGCTGTAGATGAGTTTTTAGAGTCTTTAAAATAAATAGTATGAAAGATATTATATTGCCAAGTGAAACCTCAGATGCTATTGATTTGGGTGCTATTGATGATAATACTGGAGGTATAGTTATATCTTATAAAGGTAACGATGCTGTCGGTTACATAGCTTATACATGTGGTGAAGCAGTCCCTTGGGCATTCTTTAATAGTATGGATAATACTATGATAGTTAAAAATGCTCAAGGAGGTGATTATGCTGACGAATCCCTGACAGATTTAGTTAAATGGCTTATAAAGGATAAAGTTGCTGATAATTTTAAACTCATTAATTTCACAATAGATTTAGATAACTATAATCCAGATAAATTATCTTCAGATACTAAAAAATTAATGAATAAAAAGAATATATGGTCATTATAAAAAGAGACGGAACAAAGGAAGAGTTTAATGCAGATAAAATATTTAATGCTTTAACTAAGGCATTTAAAGCTTGCGGTTATACTTCTGTTGAAAATGTTATTCGGGATATGGTTTCAGAAATGAGATTCTGGGATAATATTACTGTAGAAGAAATTCAAGATGAAGTAGAAGAGACTTTATATAATTACGAATATTTTGATGTAGCCAGAGCTTATTCCATTTATAGAGAAGAACACAAGAAAGCTAGATTTATTAGAAGTAGACTTAATTACATGGACACTTATAAAGATTCTGGTGTAAATGCATCTACTTCTTCAGAAACAGATGCTAATGCTAATGTTGCTTCTAAGAATGTAGCTAATCTTGAGGGTGAAGTATATAAAGTAACTAATAGAATTATCCAAAGACAACGAATGAAAGATAAACTTAATAAATTGTATCCAGGTCAAGAACTTGGAAGACAGTATATTAAGGATTTGGAAAATCATATTATTTATACTCATGATGAGGCAAGTACTCCGGTACTTAAACCTTATTGTAAAGCAGTTACATTGTACCCATTAATGCTTAAGGGTGTAGGTAATATTGATGGAGTTACTCCTAGTGCTCCAAATGATATTCAGTCTTTTAGTGGTCAGGTAACTAATGCTGTGTTTTTGTTTAGTTCTCAGTGTAAGGGAGCGGTTGCTCTTGGAGATTATTTTATAGCTCTTAATTATTATGTAATTCAAGAGTTTGGACCTGTATGGTATGATAAGGTGGATGAAGTTGTAACTAATTCCCACTTTCTGCATCAGTATACTGTTGGACATTATATCCGAAAGGGTATGAAGCAGTTTATTTATGGAGTTAATCAACCTGCAGGCAATAGAAGCTACAATTCACCTTTCTCTAATGTATCTTTTTATGATAAAGTATATTTTAAATCACTCTTTGGAGAATTTTATTATCCTGATGGAACACAACCTGAATGGAATGCTATAGATAAGTTGCAGAGAATCTTTATGCAACTTTTAAGAGAAATCAGATTAATTAAACCTCTCACATTTCCAGTAACTACTATGGCTCTTGTACATAATGGTAAAGAGTATCTTGATCATGAATACAAAGAGTTATGTGCCGAAGAGTGGGCTAAAGGTGGAAGTTTCTTCTGCTATACTAGTGATAATCCTACATCTTTGGCATCATGTTGTAGAGTCCTAAATGAAATGTCTGATAATACCTTTAGTTCTACTACAGTTATGACTGGTTCTTGTAATGTAATTACTCTTAATATTAATAGAATTGTTCAGGATTATATACATACATGGAAAAATTGGGAGGATCATATTGTTGATGGTAAGTGTGCCTTTCCTTTTGAGTGGTTTTCTGAGAGTTTTTCAGACTTAAAAAATTATCTTATTAATATTCTTGAAAGAGTATATAAGTATCATATTGCATATAAGACAATGCTTTATGAAATGGAAGACGCTAAAATGTTTTCTGATTGTAATGCAGGATATATTTATATGCGTAAATTGTATTCTACCATTGGATTGATAGGTTATTGTGAAGCTGCACAATTCTTGGGACTATCGGTATCTAATAATAAGGAATATAAAGATTTTCTTAAATTAGTATTTGGTACTGTTAAAGAAGAAAATAAGAAAAACTCTATCCACGATAGTAAAAGACCATTCTTGTTTAATAGTGAAGCCATCCCTAAATCTCTGGGGATGTAAAACCTCTTTTGATTGACTCGAAACTCCTATATTCACCTATATATAGGACAACGAGGCGCAAGCAATGGTATTGATTAATACTGTGTGCAGCGTGACAGACTAAGTAAAGAGGATTTAGTACATAGTACTAAATATGCAATAGTCGAGACTTAATGGTAACATTAAGAAATTGATAGAAATATCAATTCGTTTAATACAAAATCACAAAGTGTAAATTTTGTTTTGTTTTAATTTTGGAATGCTTATAATTGCATATAATCAATTTAAAATAATTATGAGCGAATTTCCTGAATTAGAAAATCTTGAAAAACAAAAATTAAAAAGAATAGTTATGCCTAAAGATGCTAAATGTTATGTTTGTGGCTGTGGGCGTGATTATGTAAAACTAAGAAGGTATAATGAGTATTGTTTATGTGAAAAGCATTACAATCAATTAGATAAATATCATAAAATTACTGATTCTACTCCTAGACAAAGAAAAAAATCCGAAGATGAACTTAAATGTTGCGTATGTGGCGATTTAAAAATGGCTTCATTTGAGGGAAAACCTTATTGTAGAAGACATTATTTACAAATAACTCGACACGGAGAAACATTTAATACTATATATGAGGAGAATGAATGGATTGATTGTGGTGATTATTATGAATGTATACTAAAAGACAAAAACTCTAATGAAGTAGCTAGAACTAAAATAGATAAGGAAGATTATGACAAACTAAAAGACTTTAAACTTTATGCACGTCATCAAACAGACAAATGGTATGCTTTAGTTTCAGAAAAGGGTACTGGTAAAAAATATTTTGTACATAGATTTTTAATGGGATTAAAAGATAGTAAATATTCTATTAACGAAGTTGTAGACCATATAAATGGCGATTCCCTAGATAATAGAAAATCTAATCTTAGAATCTGTACCCAACAAGAAAATTCTAAAAATGGAAGAAAAACTAATAGAATTGTTGGAATTTCCTTTATTAAAAACTATAATGGAACTGATAAATCTAAATGGACTGCACGAATTTGTCATAATTACAAAACTATCTATTTGGGATATTATAACACAGCTGAAGAAGCCTTACTTGCTAGGCTTAAAAAAGAGCAAGAACTTTGTGGTGAATACGGTCCAAATAAAGACCTGTATTATGTATTAAATCACCCTTCACCGATTAAAGAATTACATAAATATATTAATTCTTTAGAAGGGGTGTAATAGAATCGGGGGAAGGATTAGGTGTAAAACTCTATAATTGGGATAAGAAGGATGGTTATGCAGTACCTGAAAATCAGAATCTGTATAATTGTTATTTCTATAATCCATGGGATGAGACCTCTATTCTTGATAAATTTAAGCTTCATGGTAGAGGAGTAGCTCAGTATTGTGATGGAGGTCAGGCACTTCATGCAAATCTTGATGCTCATTTAAGTAAACAACAGTATTTACATCTGTTAGATGTAGCTAAGGATGAGGGTACTAGTTATTTCACATTTAATATCCCAATGTCTCAATGTAGAGAATGCGGACATGTAGTAAATGCCCCTATTGATGAGTGTCCTATTTGTCATTGTAGACACATCAAATATTATACTAGAATTATTGGGTGAAATAAACGCCCCTTATAACAGTAATGTTATGATGAAAACGCAGAATATGCTGGAAACCCCTTAGAGCCTAAGTATATTTGAATTTAATTCAAAAATGAACAAGTCTTAGGATTGGGCAATCAGCAGACATATAAATTGTTAATTTATGTTAATACTATTGTGGTATATACAAGTCGTGTATATACTTGACATAGATAAAAATTTATGGGTCTCAGAGACTACCAATGCGCAACCTAATCGGTTGATGGTATAGTCCACTCCCTTATTATTAACACAATTTTGACAATATGAGAAAAATAACTGAAGAACGCTTTTGTGAAGTATGTGGTATATCATCAAAATTTAAACAAGTAAGTTTTAATAACTTAGCTGGAAAAACACTCTGTCTTAAACATGCAAGGCAGTTTAAAAATTATGGAGAATTTAAAGACTCTAATCCAAGAGGTGTATTTGATGATAATGAAATTAGATTAAAAGATAATTTTGCAGAAATAGATACTTATGATTCTTATGGAAATGTTATGGAAACATTTATTCTAGATGTAAATGACATTTCGAAATTAAAGGGTCATAAATGGAGAACTGTTTATAAAAATGATAAACCATATTTATTTACAGGAAATCAGAAAAAAGAGCGTATATACTTTCATAGACTGGTATTGCCTACTGATAAACAAGTGGATCATATAAGTGGTGACACTCGTGACAATAGGAAATCTAATCTTAGAGAAGTAACTGTACAAGAAAATATGTTAAATCTGCAAAAGAAATCTACTAATACTTCCGGAATACGAGGGGTTTCCTTTTGTAAAAAAAGTAACAAATGGAAGACTGATTTTACTTATATGAAACAAAGATATTATATGAAAGAATATACATTAAAAGAAGAAGCAGTATATCAAAGGTATCTTTGTGAAATATATATGTTAAAATCGTATAGAAATGAAGCTAATGATTCAGTATATAAATCTTATATTGATAAAATTTCAGATGAACGAAAAGCTGAAATAAAAGATTATGTTATTAATAAACTAAATATCTCGAAAGAGAGGGTATAAAGGATTTAGTGTGTGTAGACAATTGGAGTAATCCTAGACAGCTAGAATTTGCAATACGTAAGTATAAGAGTGGAGATAGAAGCTTTACATATAAACCAAATCTTTAATATGCATACAATTTTTGGAGACCTTGATTATGTTCAAGGTTATTTACGAATGGGTCATTTAGAAATGGAGTTAAATGATGAGGATTTTGAGAAATTTAAATCTTTGTCTTTAAAGGAACAAAAAGAATGGCTTTGGGATGAAGGAGATGTGAAAGTAGATGATTTTAGAGTTGAATATTGTGGCAGTATTACTGAAATAAATTATTAATATAACAGAAATTGATTTTTAATGAAAGAGTTATTAAAGTTTGAAGCAGAGTGGTGTGGTCAGTGTAAAGCTCTTAAACCTACATTGGATAATGTACTTAAAGACTTTCCTGATGTTAAGTTAACAATAGTAGATTGTGAAATTGAAGAACAGAAAACACTAAAGTATCAGATTAGAAATATGCCTACTCTTATCTATTTAGTAGATGGAATGGAAGTAGGCAGATTGTCCGGAGCAGTTCCAGCTAGTAAGATAAAGGAATTACTTAGTAAATAATGGAAATAACATTAGTTAAAGAAGAAACACTTGATGAAGAAGCTCTAAGAGACTTTATCCATCAAGAATTTTACACTAAAAACATAGATGAGATTTTAGACTATTTAGAAACCGACAAAGGACTTGAATATCTAGAATCTTGTGTATGTAATTTGGTAGGTGAGGTTGGTATGCAAATAGATGATTCTACCCATCAAAATATTTTAGATTATTTAGAAAACAATTTATAAACGGTTAAGGAGACTTAGGTAACTAGGTCTCCTTTTTCTATCTATGAGTGTAGAAAGAAAACAGCTTAAATCAGTTAATTGTTCTCTACGCAATTTCACATATGGCAAAGATTCTGATTATATAGTAGTAACAGAATGGATCAATGGAGATGGCTGGGATATAACAATTAACGATAAACAGATTAGTCTACATAGTGGAGAATTAGCAGCTATTAATTATTTAACTGCTATGATAGATTACGATTATGACTCTCATTTAGAATAATTATGGAAGAAATAATTGTGCTAGATTATTATGATGGGTCTGTATGGATTTATAAACTTCCCTATCCAAGTATGAATAATGCTGCTATAGATGACTGGTTAGAGTCAATGGACTTTAATTTAGATGAAATAGATTATATGATTAACCCTAATATTACAATTAATGATGAACGATAATAAAATAACAATAGAACAGACAGTTGATATCTTGATTGAAGGTGCTAGAAAAACTTCTAATACCCTTATGTTAGAAACAGCTAAATTAATTAAAGCTGCGTTGATTAATAATCAGCATTCCGAGAAACCAGTTTCTGAACTAGATGTTTTACATAAGATGGTTAAAGAGCGTGAAAAAGCTATGGCTATTTATGAGAAGGCGGGTCGTAAAGATTTGGCACTTAAGGAGGTTAAAGAAATTGGTTATATTCGAGGAATAATGCCTGTAGAACCTTCAGAACAAGAAATTAGAGAATTTATTTCCGAGTTAATGAAAATAATGACCCTGACTATTAAGGATACTAAAATGGTTATTACACATATTCAACGTAAATTTCCTACTGCTCAGAAAGGTACTATTGTCAAAATATTTAAATCTTTACTGTAATGAAGTTATACGGAAAATTTGATGGTGAGGCTATTACTGAAATATCTTATAATTTGAAAGCTTTTGAAGAGTATGATGATATTTATTATACTACTAAAGAAGCTGTATCAATATATGATGTTTACATACCTTTTGAAAAAAATCTAGACGCAGATTGGCTTCCTTATAATTGTACCATCGTAGAAGATGAAATATTTTTCAAAGACGGTAAATACTATTATGAAGGATATGAGCCTGATGATTCAGTAAGAGGCGAACGAACATTTGAATATAAAGAAGGTAAGTTAGTAAAACAACAATTCGAACCATATTAATATGTATTCTGAAGATATTGCTGAACAAATAAAAGAAGTAGCAGGAGATAAATTAGTAGATTACTATACTAAATGTTTAAAAGAACTTCAAAAATGATAAATTTAACATGGCGTGAAATTCGACAAGTATTTGTTGATGAAAATACCCTTTATTCAGCTTTACTTTACGTATATCGTACTTATATAGGAACTGAAGACGATAGCATAGACGAGATTATTGAAGGCATTCAAGACAATATAGAAAATTACATAGAGGAATTAATTAAAGAAGCTTCTCCTTATAATTATTCTAATGGTGATATAGATGCTGAAGATATTACAGAGTTAGTTACCGAAGATGAGTTCTTAGAAAAATTTAAAAAGTGGTATTTGAGTGACTAAAATATTAATTGTGCCTGATGTGCATGGTCGTGGTTTTTGGAAAGAACCATGCAATAATTGGGAAGGTAAAATTATATTCTTAGGAGATTATCACGACCCTTACGGAGAATATATAGTAGAAGAGCCTGATAAAGTAGAATCTTTAACTAATCTTAGAGAATTAGTTACCTTTGTAGAAAATAGACGTTATACTTCTAATGTTATATGTTTATTAGGTAATCACGATTTAGTTTATTTCAATGGAAATGGTAAATGCAGATTCGATTACTGGCAACAAAAAGAAGTAAAGGAGCTAATTAGTAGTTTAAATCCTCAATTATATTACATATATGAAGATTTAACTCTTAAAGAGCCTCATAAATACTTATTCTCCCATGCAGGCATTACTAAAGACTGGTTAGATTATAATAATCTAGAATTAAAAGACTTAGATAGTATAGATATAACTAATCTTAGTGCTCTTGATCATATCCCTTATTCTAGAGGAGGATATAATAAATATGGCTCTTGTGTCTGGAATGATTTAGAAGATTTTCAACTGCAAACTCCATATAAAGGTTATTATCAAATATTTGGACACTCTTGGGGAGGAAGAACTAAACCTTTAATTACAGATAAGCATGCTATGTTAGATTGCTGTAAACCATTTGTGCTAAACACAGAAACCAATAAAATTGAAGAATGGCATATATAAATCTTAATGTTTATGAAGAAATAGAAGCTAGAGAACTTATTGACTTTGTAAGGTCTTTAGATTCTAAATGTGCTTCAATGTCTGATGAAGATTTACGAATGTTCATTTATGAGCATATAAATACTCTTGTTCTGAGATATTTAGATACATTAGGGGTAGAACATGGAGATGTAGAATGGGGAGACGGAATAGATGAACTCTGGGAAGAATGTAATGATTATTTAAATGATTAAATATGTCAATTCGATGGTTACTTTCTCAGAGTTTCCTAACGAAATTAGTTTGTGTATCAATATTAGTCAATGTCCTTGCCATTGTCCTGGTTGCCATTCATCTTATCTTGCTGAGGACATAGGAGAACCTTTAGGAGAATTAACTTTACATAAGTTAATTACAGAAAATAAAGGTATTACTTGTGTAGGGTTTATGGGTGGAGACATAGAGCCAAAAAGTGTTAATGCTCTTGCACAATATATTAAAACAGAGTATAACTTAAAAGTTGGTTGGTATAGTGGTAGAAATCATTTAGCTCCAGAAATTGATTTACAGTATTTTGATTATGTGAAATTAGGTCCTTATGTAGAAGAAAGAGGAGGATTAGATAATCCTAATACAAATCAAGTAATGTTGGAAATTGATAATACTTGTGGAAGATCAATAACTAAAGATATAACTAGTTATTTTTGGCATAAAAGTAATTAATGACTTTAGAATTAGCTTATAATAATGATATTTTAGATTTTAAAAAACAATTGGAGGACTTGGCTACTATTTATAGTGTCACTATAAAAACTTATAATGAGTCTCATTATCTAGAGAAAAAGAAAGCATACCGATTAAAAGGTGGTTATAGTGCTAGATTAACTCCATTTGCTTTATTTAAAGATAATAATCATGAGATTCCTTTTTATAGTGAATCAAATGAATGCACTTTAGATAATATTTCTGAAATTTTAAATCGTTATTGTAATGTTGAAAGTACCTGTAATTAATAAGTCTAACAATGCTCTCCCTAAATATGCAACATCTGGCTCTGCTGGATTTGATTTTTGTGCCAATGTAACTGAAGTAAAGGAAAAGCTTACTTGGAATTGTTCTCTTTCACGAAATATAAATGGAAAGATTGTTGAGATTACAATTTATCCAGGTGGTCGTGCTTTAATTCCAACTGGTTTGCACATGGCTATTCCAAAAGGATATATGTTAGCTGTTGTAACTAGAAGTGGTCTCGGTCTCAAGAAAGGAGTGACTATGGCTAATTCTTTCGGAGTTATAGATGCTGATTATCGTGGAGACATTGGTCTTATTGTACAGAATAACGGATTTGAACCATTTACAGTACAGCAGGGGGATAAAATCGGGCAAGGTATTATTTATAAATGTGAACAAGCTGAATTTACATTAGTTGATGAACTCGATAAAACGGAACGTGGAGAAGGTGGTTATGGGCACACTGGAGTTCGTAATTGATATTAGATTTATTAGATTAATTAGATAAATACTTAATATTTAATATTAATTAATATGATTACTAAGGAACAATTCACAAAGGTTATTGAAGACACATTGAAATTGAATAAAGAATACGATAGATGGGATGATTTTGGTATTAATCTGTGGGAACTTCCTATAGGAGATACTGTAGCTGATCTTGCCGAATCAATTTGGGATATTACATTCGATGAAGATGGAGTAGATTGGATTAACTGGTGGATATATGAAAGACCTGCTTTGTTTGAAGGTGATGAAGTAAATAAAGCCTATAATGAAGATGGTTCAGAAATTCCAACAGAAACAGTAGATGACCTTTGGAACATTGTTAAAAAGTTTCGTAAGTAATGATTAAATATCTTTTAGGACGCGCTAGTACTGGTAAGTTTCGTTTTGCAGTTGTAGAATGTGATGAAGAATGGCATTCAATTGGCGATGGACGAGCTGGTTATATAATTCAACGTAGTTATGGTCAGGTGAGGGGAAAAACAACCCTCTCACCTCAAATTATTGTAGATAGAACTAAACAGAAGAGAAATTGGCAAGAACAATATACTTTACAATTTAACTCCGAAGTTAAGAAATATTTAGATAAAGGCTATAAGGAAATTAACAAACATCCTAATGAATATACTGATGATGAACTCCTTAGTATATTTGGAGATGTTAAGACCAATCAGTATGGTGTGATTAAACCTCAATTAGCTAAACAAGCTGATAAGGTTACAAATCCTAAGATATTTAATAAAGAATGGCTAATTAGTAGAAAACTCGATGGTGTAAAGGCATTATTCTACTGGGATGGTAAAGAAATTCATACAGCTAGCCGTGGTGGTGAACATTACGACTATAGTACAGTTCACTTGCGTACTAACCCTTCTTTGCTCGCTTTCTTCAAAGAAAATCCTACTGTTATTCTTGATGGTGAGTTGTTCGTAAGAGGTAAGACTCTTCAGCAACTTTCAGGAGCTGCTAGAATGGAGAAGAATGCTTATGATTGTGATTGGTTGCAGTATTGGGTATATGATTGTTATAACTCTGCAGATATTGACATGATAGCTTCAGAACGTTATAAGTTCTTAGAAGATAAATTTGCAGAGGCTCATAATTTCCCTATTTATAGAAGTAGTGAGGATGAATCAGAAGCACCAATCAGACTCTTGGGACATGAATATGTATCTGGTTGGGATAATATGAAGAAACTTCACGATGAATGGGTTTCTGCAGGATTTGAAGGGGCTGTAATTACAGACCCTTCCAAGCCTTATAAAGTAGGTTCTCGTTGTAATAATCTTATAAAGATTAAACAATATAAGTCTGAGGATTTTAAAGTAATTGGATATAAATTGGGACTTAGAGGTTCTGAAGATATGACATTTACTTGCGAATTAGAAGATGGACGTACTTTTGAAGCTATGCCAGTAGGTAATAGGGAAATTAAGGCTGAATATGTTGAGAACTTTGAAACTAAGTACAAAGGGCATAAAGCTGAATGTACTTTCTTTAACTATTCAGATGATAATATCCCGACGCAGCCAAAATTGAGAATCTTCCGCTTCGATTTGGAGTAAATTTTATTAATAATCTTATATATGAAAATAAAACTGATAGGTAAAGGACACTACGAGGTAATTTATAAAGGCAAATCCATAGGTAGATTTGATAAATATGATTTAGATACATTAAATAATGCTCAAGTAGGGGCAACTCTAAATTTTGCAGACTAATGTACTTTAAAGGAACCATTGTAATTACAGACCCATGTTATATAATTAAGGAGAATCCTATTAAGTGTCCTAATGAAGAGGATTTTGGACTTCTGGCGTCTATAAGTAGTAAACCATTTAAGGATTACTCTACCCCAGAAGAGTTAGCTTACAAAGCTGCTCTAGATTATTACTTCAGTGAGTCTCGTAAATATGACGATTGGGGTAAATGTGATTTTGGAGAGAATATGGAAGTATTAGGTATCCATAATTATATTTCTGAATCTACTATTTATGGAGATTGGAGTTGTACTACTTATCAAACAGAGGAGGAACCAAAAGAACTTCTAGAAAGCATTCTACGAGTTCTGAATGATAACCTCGAAGATGAGGAATATGGAGATGACGAACTCCCTATTCCTGATGAAGGTAAAGCTATAGGAGGATTCTGTGCAGATGCAGGTCTTGTAGGAGTGTTCCTACTTGATGAGATACTTGCATATAACCCTGATTGGAAATCTTGGATAGAAGAGCATTCTTGGTGTGCTACTATAATTGAGGATTTTGAGGGTGAAGTAGAGTACTATATAGATAAAGTAGATGAAGAAGCTCATATAGTTGGAACTGGAAGTATTAACTTTTATACAGCACAAACAGGTATATGAAACATTATTTAATTAATTATAGTGTAGATTGGTGTGATGAATTTGATATGCCTTTCTATGAACTATTAGATGAAAATATGTATCGCATCTATATGTATGCTAAACTCAAATTAGGTAGTGCATTTACTACAAAAGGATTTGGTAGTAATGAAGCCTGGGAATATGAGATATACCAAGGTCGAGAATATGGTTTAGATTTATTACAATTTGAACCAGTAGAACTCTCTGATATAGAATATTCTGTTATTAAAAATCATCTACCAATAGGCACCTTAGATGTAATGGATGATTTACTTAACTATCTAGAAAACAGAGCAAATTTAGAAGATCCTGAAGACATATGTAAGATGACTCCCGAACAAGTAATGAAAATTATTGATGCAATTGCCAAGTGAGTTTAAGTGTGCTGGAAATACTATTAAAGTAGAATTAGTAGAAAAAACAAATGATAATAATTACGGAAATTGGTGTGATGCTACTAATACTATAACTATAGCTAAGACCATAGAACTAGAAGATAAAACTGTGGTGAAGTTGACAGAAGATCAAATAACCAATACATTTTGGCATGAACTCCTCCATTGTTTTCAGTTCTATTTCGATAATAGCTATAGTGAAGCACAATCACAAGTATATGCCAACTTTCTGTGTGAATATTTCAAATCTGTTGCTTCGGATGATGAATTTGCATAATGCCTAAAAAGAAAATAGTTGTTCCACCAGTAGTTATCGAAAAGAAACCAAAAGTTAAGTATGTTTCTAAGCTAAAGGAATATGCTGTTAATTTCGATGCTACTATAAAAATACACCAAGGAGGGTTTGAATCAGCCCTACCTTGGTGTATCAAAGTAGATAAAAGTAAATATACCAATTTAACTAAAGAACAAGTAATATCTAAAGTTAAAGAAGCGGTTAGATTAGCAATCTTAGATAAGTGTCCTTGGGTATCTGAGATTATTTCATTAGATAATATTAAGTTCTCTCAAGAATTAATTAATAATGAAACTAATCAAGAGTAAAAATTGTAACATTAATTACTTAGCTAAAGTAGTTAATATTAAAGTTTTTAGAAAGCATTCAAATCCAGAAGTAACTAAACTCAAGTGTTGTACTATTGATGGATTTAATATCATTACTTCAATAGATGCTGAACCAGGGTTATATATATATTTCCCAACAGCTTGTTGTATTAATCCTGATTTTTTATCCTATAATAACTTATTTAGAAAGTCAGAGAAAAACAATGATCCACATAAAACTGGTCTATTTGAAGATAATGGTAAGGTTAAAGCCGTTAAATTAAGAGGTGAATTATCAGAAGGATTTATTGTACCTGCTGTAGAATTTACTAACTGGCTTATATCCATAACTAATAGAGATATTGAATTAATTGACGGAACTGAATTTGATACAGTAGAACATGAAGGCAAGACATTTTGGGTTAATAAGAAATTCATCGTTAAAGGATCACAGGGAACTCCTGGAGGAGGCTCAAAAAAGACACGTAAAGTTAAGAAGGAACTCGATAAAGTCATCCCTTCTCAATTTAGATATCATTACGAAACAGTTATTATCAAGAAATGTCCTAATGTAATTCAACCTGAAGATTTAATTAGTATTACTGAGAAAATACATGGAACTTCCCATATTTCAGCATATGTAATGTGTCATAAAGAACTTACTTGGAAAGAGAAATTAGCTAAATGGCTCACAGGTAATAACTTCGATATTTATGACCATCTATATGCTTCAAAGAATGTAATTAAGAACCAGTATTATAATCCTAATGTAACACCAGGATTTTATGGTTGTGATACTTGGAAGTATGCTGATGATTATCTGCGTCCATATCTTCAAAAGGGTATGACTATTTATGCAGAGATTGTGGGATACAATCCAACTGGCACATATATTCAAAAGGGATATGATTATGGTTGTGAACAGCCTAACGCTATTATAGACAATTTGATATATAAGCCAGAAAAACATTTTAAGGTAAGACCTTATAGAATCACACTAACTAATGTAGATGGTGAAGTACATGAATTTAGTGCAAGAGAAGTGCAACAGTATTGTAAATCAGTAGGGCTAACTCCTGTAACTGAATATTATTATGGATATGCTAAGGATTTATATCCTGAATTAGATAGTAAGGATAGGGACTGGGCAAAAAAGTTTTTGGATAAACTATCTAATGATAAGCGTTTCTATATGGAATGTAAATCACCTTCTTGCGTTAATAAGGTACCTCATGAAGGTATAGTTATTAAAAAGGAGGATATGATTGGTCACGCTTGGAAATTAAAATGTTTCAAATTTGTAGATAAAGCTCAATCTGACCCAGAGATGGATAAAGAAGATGAACTTAATTAATAAAGTACGCACTTTCATCAAGCATTGGAATGAGTATAAAAATCCATTCTATGTTTGGTGGAAGTGTAGAAATTGGTTTCAAAGACCCAATTGTTATATTCATTGTGGTAAGAAAATATGGTTCTTTGGATTACCTATAACAGATAGATATTATAATAGAATATTAGATATTAGATTTAGCGCCGTTGGTTGGAAATGGAAATATGAGAAAATCGAACATGAATGGGACCCTTATATTTCTATTACTTTGTTTAAAAAGTGGCAATTGATATTTATTTTTAACTATATAACTAAAGACGATGAAGATTCTAGTACTAGAAATATAGCTACTTGGGAAGCTATGTTAGATATGGTATACAATAATAAAACTCTTTATCAGGTAGTTAATAGGCACCAATGGTGTAAATCTGTAGATAATAGAAAGGAAGTTATTACAATAAAAGATAACTTATCTTATGATGGATTCTTTGAATATTTAATAGAATATGAAAATATGTGTAATGTCTGATTTACATGGTAATCTTATCCATATACAGAAGTGTGATTTATGTTTAATTGCAGGAGATGTTGTACCCTTGAATATACAGAAAAATAGAGTAGAATCTATTGTATGGTTCTTTCAAGATTTTTTACCTTGGATTAAGGAATTGCCTTGTGAAGAAGTATATATGGTAGCAGGTAATCATGATTTTATATGTGCTTCAGAATATCCAGTAATGAAAGCCTTAGAGTATCTTTCTGATTTTAAGTTTACTTATTTACTTAATGATTATACTAATTATAGAGCTCCTAATGGTAAAAATTATAAGGTATATGGGTCTCCACAATGTCACATGTTTGGGAATTGGGCATTTATGCACAGTGAGGAATTTTTAGAAGGTCTATATAGTCAAGTTCCAAATGATATAGATATATGGTTAACTCACGATACTCCCGCTTTGGGAGATTTAGATTTATTACCTCCGAGTCGATGGAGTCAAGAATCTATCCATGCTGGAGGTCAAAGTTTAGCTGAAGCTATTCAGAGAATTAAACCTAGATATGTATTTTGTGGGCACCTACATACTTGTAAAGATAAATATCTAAAGTTGGATAATACAGAAATATATAATGTTTCTATTCTTGATAATGACTATCATATTAGTTATGAACCTGCATATTTGGAAATCGATTAATAAAGAAGAAGATAATATATTAGATATTTACTGTTCTAGATTCTACTTTAACTAAAATAAAAATTAACATGGAAAAGAGCGTGTTTGACAGACTACTTACAGAGTACAAAGAATTGGAAACTAAAACTACAAAGCTTAGAGATTTCTTAATTAATAAAATAGATAAGACTTCTATAGATAATCTTAATAAAGACTTATTGATAGCTCAACTCAAGGCAATGGAAGCTTATCTCACTATTCTTAGTATACGTATAGGTCTTAATCAACCAACCCAGGAAGAAAAACAATTAGATGAAGCTAAAGCACTAGCTAAGTCCACAATTAATGAATAAAAGAATTATTTTTTCTGACAAGTCTGACTCTCTACTTCAGAGTTATTTTCGAGATATATCTAAATATAAAATATTAGATAATGAAGAAATAAACAAGCTAATTGTTGAAGCTCAAAATGGAGATGAAAAGGCTAGAGAAAAAGTAATTACTTCTAATTTAAGATTTGTAGTAACTATAGCTAAGCAGTTTCAAAATAGAGGTATTCCCCTTATGGATTTAATATCCTCAGGATTGGAAGGTTTATGTAAATCTGTAAATAAATTTGATCCAACTAGGGGTGTTAAATTTCTTAATTATTCTGCTTGGTGGATAAAACAATGTATTTATACTACTATATATTGGTATGGTCGTGAGATTAGATTGCCAGTAACTCAACACTTAAAAGTAATTCAAATATTAAGAGCTACTAATGAGTTTATTAAAAAGAATGGTAGAAATCCAACTACAAATGAATTACATACTTTAACTAATATCCCTGAAAAGCAAATAGACTATTTGGCACAATTTTCTAACAGATTAGTTAGTGTCGATGACTTTATTGGTGGGGATGAGGAAAATAGTCAAGTATGTGATGTGATACCGGACGGAGAGCCTTCTCTTGACGAACAAGTTAATAAAAGCTTTATTAATAAGGAACTATGCAAATGTCTAGATATACTTCCTGTCAGAGAACATGATATTATTATTATGTTATTTGGCATAGGAATGAATCCTATGTCCAAGCAAGAAGTAGGAGATATGTTTGGCATTGGTGCTGAAAGAGTTAGACAAATAAAAGAAAAAGCTTTAGATAAAATAAGAAAAAGATGCAATTTACAGTTATCTAAATTAATATAATGATATCTAAGGAAGAATTTCTTAATGGGAATTGGTGGCTAGTTATTGCTAAGTATCCAGTTGCTTGTGATGCTTCAATAAATGAAGTAATTGAAAGTGAAGAAGATCCTACATTAGAACTGAGTTATGCAAATGAATTAAGAGATGAGTGTGTTAACTCATTTAGCTATTTAGATAGTCCAGATATAGACGAGGATGATGAGGATCAATTTGAAGATTGGTATGAACAGCAGCTTGAGGATATAGAACTTGAAGCTATAAAGATAGATGAAAAGGTAATAGATGAATATGGAATAGAGTGGTTAAATGACTATTTAGCATGACAGAAAATTATCCAGCAGGAGCTTATAATGACCCAAGTGCACCTTGGAATGAACCTAATGATAGAAATATTACTGTAGAAGTAAATGTTGAATTAGGTACTTTTGTAGATATTACCATTCCTCAGTATAAAGAAGGTAGGCATTTAGTTATTAATGAAGAAGAATTAAAAGAAGCTGTAGAAGAAGCTATAAAAGACAAATTAAATATTGATAATGAAGATATAGTTCTAAATAATTTAACTATTTGTAATTATCAATGATTTATTTAGTTAGTCATAATAAAAGTTTATTTCAAACTGATAAATATATAGAAGCGACAATGAAGCAGGCAATGTCTGTTCTGTTGCCGCTCAAACTATGTCAGTTAGATTCAGAAACTAAGGGTCTCGACTGTCATACCAAAGCTTTATTGACTATACAGTTAGGTAATAAAGATAATCAAGTAGTTATTGATTGGACTACTCTAACTCCAAGAGAAAAGCAAATAGTTAAAAACTACCTAGAATCAGACAGATTGTTTCTGGGATGGAATTTAATGTTTGATTTAACCTTTTTATATGTTCAAGGTATCTATCCTAAACATATTTGGGATGGTATGATAGCAGAACAGCTCTTATATTTGGGATATCCAGCTCAAATGCGTGAAAAGAGCTTGAAGGCGGCTGCATGGAATTATTTAAATATTAACATTGATAAAACTGTTCGAGGTAAAATTGTTAATGATGGTTTAACTACTGAGGTTGTTATTTATGCAGCAGGGGATGTTACATATATAGAGGATATAAAAGAAAAACAAGATATTGAAATAGAAAAACAAGGCATGAAACTCGCAGTAGAGCTGGAATGTGAATTTGTTAAATCCCTTGCTTACTTTAAATATTGTGGAGTTCATCTCGATATTACGAAGTGGAAAGCTAAAATGACTAAAGATCAAGCTAAACTTGATAAGGCTATTTCAGAATTAAATGCTTGGGTAGTAGCTTGGGATAAAGAAAATCCTCATAATGGCTATGATATTCAATATCCTGAACTTAAATATCCAAAGTATTCTGCAGATTATCCTGCTGAGGTAAAGAGACTAATTAAAGATGGATATAAAAGGTTCCCTCAGGAAGACTTACAAACCCCTGATGGTAAGGTTGATGCTTATAAGAAAGTAATTAAGAATCAGTTTACACGAATTGATACTCAAGGTGACTTATTTACAGGATTTGATACTGAACCTAAATGTGTAATAAATTGGAGTAGTCAAAAACAAGTAATACCTCTATTTGAGTTACTTGGAATTAATGTAGAAACATTTGATAAAAAGACTAAACAGAAAAAGAAGTCTATTGAAGCAAATGTTTTAAAACCTCAAAAGAATGATTTTCCAATTATTCCTATATTTTTGGAATATCAAGAAGCTGCTAAAGTCGTATCTACTTATGGACAAAACTGGTTAAATGCAATTAATCCTAAAACAGGTAGAATACATGCAGATTTTCATTCTATAGGTACAGATACTGCAAGAGTTAGTTCTGGCGGAGGTGTTTGGAAACTGAACATGCAAAATCTACCTCACGATCCAGAAACTAGAGCATGTTTTACATCCGAAGAGGGTAATGCTTGGTTATCTGCTGATTATCAAAGTCAGGAATCTCGTATTATTGCATCTGTTTCTAAAGATGAGAAGATGATAGACCTATTTGAACATGGTTGTGGTGATGTCCATTCTCTGGTAGCTTACATGAGTTATCCTAATATAATCCCAAGAGACACTAAGATTGAGGATATAAAGAAACTCTATCATAATTGGAGACAAAAAGCCAAATCCATCGAGTTTGCTATTAATTATGGAGGAGACTATAATACTATATCTAAGAATGATGGTATTCCTGTAGAAGAAGCAAAAGAAATTTATGATAATTTTATGGAGGGTTTTCCAGGAATAAAAAGATACCAAGATTATTGTAGAGCAGCTGTTATGAGAGATGGTTATATATTACTTAATCCTCTCACTGGACATAGGGCACATATTTATGATGCTGAAGAGTTAAAAGAGACTCATAATAAGATACAGGAACCTGGATTTTGGGAGTATTATCAGAATGTAAGAAAACGTAATCCACAAGATGAAATTGTACAGGAAGTAAGACACTATATGCAGCGTAAAGCAGCTTCTGAGAAACAATCTATTAATTACCGTAAAATGTATGCGGCGTAGATAAGTAATTATCTACTGTAAATTGGGTGAATTGCAGGAAGGTCTAATATTAGAATAATCTGCAGCCAAGCTTATGAATCAAGTAAAAGTAGTAAGAAGGTTCAGAGACTAAGGATTGAGTATTGAAGCAATAATATCCTATAAGCGCCCAATATCCCTATGGGATAATGAAATAGTCCAAACATTGATACAAAATAGAGGAGCAATGTGCTTTAAACTATCTTCTATTAAACTATTTAATTGGATTGTGGATCATAAGCTAATAGATAAGGTAAAGATGTGTGTACCAGCTCATGATGAATTCAACTTGGAGTGTCCAGCAGCAATTAAAGAACAAGTGGGTAAAGTGTTGATTGATTGTATGATAGCCGGAGGTAAACCATTCTGTCCTAATGTATTTTTAGGAGCAGATATAGATATAAATGACCATTGGGTTCACTAATAATTAAATAATTATGGAATTAAAAGGAACGGTTGAAATTGAAGAAACTTATTATAAAAGAAGTTTAGAATTAGCATTTACAGATTATCTAGAAGAAGATACACGAACCCCTAAATTATTTAAGGACTGTATAATAGATAGACTAATTGAAGATTTTGGATTAGATATTACTTTAGATGAAGAAACTATTGCACAAGCAATAGAAGATACAAAGAAACTTATAACTGAAATTCTAAAGAATGTTTATGATTAAATTAGCTAATAATATTGAATGGAATAAAAATTGGAAAGATGCGTATTTTTATGAGAAAGGTATAATTGTAAGTATGTTTACAGTTGTATTAATGATATTATTTTTAATCTTTGCCAGTATAATATGAGGTATTTAGTAAATATGGTATATAAGTGTAAAGGTAAAAGCTACCTTACATATGAAGTAGAAGCAGAGTCAGAAGATGAGGCCATTGAATTGGCTAAAGTTGGAGAAGTAATTAGTACAGATGAATTCTTTGATGATGTACAATTAGAAGGTGAACCAGAAAGCATTAGTGTAGAAGAAGATGAGTAAATTAATTATAACAAGAGGTCTTCCAGCAAGTGGGAAGTCTACATGGGCTAAGCAATGGGTTCTTGAAGATCCTGAACATAGAGTTAGAATTAATCAAGATGATATTCGTCTTATGTTAGGTAAGTATTGGGTTCCTAAGAGAGAACCTCTTGTACAACACATACAAGAAGAAGCTCTAATTGAAGCCTTACTCAAAGGTTATGATATAGTTATTGATAACACTAATTTAAATAAAAAAGTGTTAGATAACTATCGTGCTCTAGTTATAGCTCATGGAAATCATGCTATAGAATTTAAGGATTTTTTCGATACCCCTTTATCTGTATGTATTGAGCGTGATAAAAACAGAGATTTACAAGTTACAGAAAGAGTTATCAGAAGTTTTTATAATAATTATAAGGATAAATACCCTTTGAATGGTAATTAAATGACAATAGATAATTTTAATGCAGTGGCTCCCTGGTTTGACAATCTCTCAGACCAGGGAGATTTCTTCTTTGTACAAGTAATGCAAAGAAATAAAGAAAAAAATAATGTAGGTAGTAGTGGTTACGTAATTAAAGACTATCATTTCTTTGATAAAGAAACATTCTTATCTAAGAAAGAAGAAATTACTACTTTGTGCAAAGCCTTTAATGCTAGAGCTTATTTTTGGATAAACCCTAGAAATTGTAAAGAAGTACAATATGAAATAATCAGGGAAGCTCTAGAGGCTATAGAACTGGGAACTCATAAATTATTTAAATGTGTATCTAGGGCTCTTGGCAGAAAACGGTGTAATAAGTATAAATCTAAATGGATATTAGATTTTGATACTAAGGATTGGAGTCTTATAAATAAGTATTTAGATTTAGTTAGAAAATGTAGACCTAATGTAAATAAAATATTATATTATGTTCCTACAGTAAATGGTATTCATGTAATTACTCTAGGATTTGATTTAGAGCAATTTAAACAAGAATTAGCTATAGCTAAATTAGATAATATAGATATACATAAGGATAATCCAACAATTCTATATTATTCAAATGAGTAAAAAATTATGGATAGCTCGAGATTCTGATTATATAACGTATGATTACCCCAATGATGACTATGGTCAAAAGCATAAAGGTAAATTACACATATTTTATGATACACCAGAATTAGAGCTTAAAGAAGATAATCCAACAAAGTATTGGGGATGTTCTAGAAGATATTGTTGGGTAAATGCTAGAGAATTAGCAATAATTCCTAGCTATATGTATCCTGAAATAGAACCTTGTACTTGTTGGCAATTAGATAATTTAATTAAATATAAAGATCAAAATTTTATGAATTATGAAATTATAGGAAATGCCTGATAAATTAGAAGTTTCAATAGTTAAATATTTGTGTCCGATTTGTGGTAAGGAAGCAGACAATGGAATTATTATGAACTCTTTGCTTACTGAGGAAAATGCTAAAGAAGTAGAGAAGTTACATAATAAGGCTATTGGATATGCTGACCATGCTTGTAAAGAGTGTGCCACTTATAAAGATAAAGCTGTATTTTTTGTAGGTATAGATGCCTCTAAATCTACTACAACAGACCCTTATAGAACAGGACAAATTGTTGGTGTTAAAAAAGAAGCTGAGATTGCTGAACATTGTAAGAAGTTTATTCAAACATTGTCAGATGGTTCTCAGTATTGTTTAATAGATAATGAAGTAGGAAAGACAATAGGGTTATGGTAAAATCAATGAATCCTCTACTGCTAGATCCAGTTAGAGTATACGTTGGTAAATTAAAAAATACAATTCAAAGTTTAGAACATAAAGTTGATAACTTTAAGAAGTATGATGCTAATCGAAAAGTTTATTATAGTAAAGCTATGCAGCGTCTTGGTGAACTAGAATCTTGGATAGATGAAACTGATCCAGAATTTAAGTTACGGGGCAAAATACAATCTCAGAAGCAAACTATAACTAACTTGAGTGCTTTGATTAAAGCGTCTAAACTTGAAGTTCCAGAAGACTTTGATTTAGCTAAAGCCAAAGTTAAAATACTCGAATTACAGAAAGAAGTAAAGGCTTTGACTAAGCAAAATACAAGTCTAAAGGCTTCTGTTTCTGAATTAGTGTATAAATTAAATAATCAATCTTAATATGAAGTTAATTAAACAGTCATTTGAATTTATCAATCAAACAGATTTCTCTTTAGTGGGAATCAAAAAGCATATTGAAAGATGTGCACGAGTCAGTTATAAAAGTGAAAATAAGATTACAGATACCTCTTATGAGAAGTTTGTAAATATGCTAGAATCTAGAGGGCATGATAGACCTCTTGAGTTTGGCACTGTTTACCTTACATTACGTGGAGATGATGCAGATGCACTACGTAATATTTTTATATATGCAGAAAATCCTTGGACTAAAATACGTAAACAAGTTATTAAAGCAGAATATGACCCTAATATACGTGTTGTATTGAATTATGTCACTACTAATTATAGAGTTATAGTAGAAAATCATCTAGAAGAGGATTTGAAGTATCTTTGTGAGCCTACTGAATATCATTATAAAAGATATACAGCTCATATGATTCTCGATCGTGGAGTTATGGATGAGTTTAGAACTCATGTAGGATTGTCTCATTTGGCTGAAAGTACTCGTTATTGTAATTACTCCAAGGATAAGTTTGGTAATGAATTAACCTTTATCCAACCTTGTTGGGATATTAGAGGTAGTAACTACATTGATTTTTTACAACACGCTGAGTGGGGCTATTTTAGAATGTTAAAGAATGGTTGGACACCTCAACAAGCTCGTTCTGTACTTCCTCTAGGCATTAAGTCTGAACTTATCTCTTGTGGATTTAAAGATGCTTGGGAAAATTTCTTTAAGAGAAGAGATGCTCCAGATGCACACCCAATGGCTCAGGAAATAGCTAATCCAATGCACAAAGAATTTTTTAAGTTAACTAAAGCGGAATGGTTATCTTAATTATAATATACATAATATCTATTATAGGAGCCATATTAAGTATTAGATATGATCAAGCCATATTTGATGAGGATAGTTGGACTATATTTTTAGTATTCTGTCTCATAGTAAATAGTGGTATATGCTTAATAGCAATAATGGACTTCTTGCCCATTAGTTTATCATATCTTAATAAAAAATTGTATAATTTGATTACTTATAAAACTCATAAAAAATGGTAACAATTGGGTTAGCTATTTATATAATTTCAGCTATAGGAGCTATTTTATATATTAGATACGATTCAGAGTATGATGAAACTTATCCTGACGAATCAGATGGTGTATTACTTTTGGTTTTATGTCCAGCATTAAACTCTGTTGTAGCTGTGTATGAATTAGGTAAATTTTTAAGTTATATAAATGATAGATTTCTTTCTAAGTTTAATAAACCTCTTATAAAACTAATTAAATATAAAAGAAAATGAACTTTTTAGATAAAAAAGTAGAAGAGATTCTTAAAAATCATTCTAGTGGTGAAGATTTCTTTAATCACTTAGATGATATGATTCGTGGACACAAGAGTATTATTGATGCTACCTGGGATAAGTTGGTTCAATGGTGTTATGACGAGCATCTGTGGATAAATAGAGGCATTCCTACATTTGGTTGGAATGGTCTAATTCTCACAGGTGCCTTCGGAAGAGCTGTATTTAATTATATGCCTTATGAATTACGTAAGACTTTTGAACAGGTAATACTAGTTAATGGGGGATTGCGACAAGAAGATACTAAAGCACAAATATTAGTTAATCAAATAAACGTTGATGATTTTATTTTATTTGATGATTCTTTTTATTCAGGCACTACTAGAAATAAAATAGAGGAAGCCCTCAAAGAAATTCGTCAAGGTTGTAAAATCATTCAGACTGTGTGTATTTATGATGGTGGTAAAGACCCTAATGTAACTTCTTTATATAAATATTATAAATGATAGAACTAGTATCAATATCAAATATATATGGGGATTGTACTTCTGATTATGAGATAATCCATTCCCCTTTAGATACTGTTGGTGATATTATAGATCACGCTACAGAAAACGATGAATGGGGCAATTTCGTAATTAATGGTGAAAGGTTTTATTCAGGTAAATATGTTATTATGAATGTGCCTGAAGAAATTCGAAGTAAACATATACGAAATGCTAACTGTAGTGGAGGTTGGGGAAACATGAACTATTATATAGAAACTTATTAAAGGAATTAAATGGGTAAAAGAATTCTTTATACTTGTGATTTCTGTGGCTCTACTATAGATTTAGATAAGCAAGTAGGAATCTTAGATTACTGCAGTGCAGTAAACTCTATAGATGAGAGGTGGACACTCAATAGGCGTAGATATATATGTGATAAATGTCTCGAAAAAATTTCATTATTTTTAAGTAAATGAATCAAATAGGTAAAATAGAAAAATCTTATTCTTATACTATTCCAGATGGTCCTCATAAAGGAGAAACCATTTGGAGTGGTAGATATTGTGCAGTTAGTTGTGTCGTGTTAGCTAAAGAAAAAGATGGTAAATGGTATGTATTAATTAATAAAAGAGGTAGAGGAACACCTGATGACCAAGGTAAATGGAATATGCCATGTGGATATTTAGATGGTGGCGAATCTGCCACTGAAGCATGTTCTAGAGAAGTTGCTGAAGAATGTGGGGTTAGTATTCCTTCAGAATCTTTTGCATTAATTAACGTGGAGACTGACCCTAAAAAGTGTAATAAAGGTAATGTTACTTTAAGACATTTATGTATCCTAGGTCTTAGAAAACATATTGGTAAACTTCAAGAAGGCGGGGAGAAAGATGAAGTTGACGGAATTAAATGGTTGCCTATAGAAGAAATTCCTAATTATAACTGGGCATTTAATCATAAGTCAACTCTTTTAAATGAAATTATACCTAAATTAGAGGAGTATTACCATAATTATGTACTGGATACAATAAAAGTAACTTATGAATAATTAAATATTTAGATTAGTATTAATAAGATCAATTATTTATTTTTTAAAGTATATTGTTATATGAACTCATTACAGGATTTATTTGGTCTTTCTTTTAGCTCTAAGTTGAATAGTATTCAGTCTTCTTTTCAGACTGCTCACGATAAAGCAGTTACTTTAATCTCCAAAATGAATGATAAGATTTCAGAAAAAGAAGAGGAAGTGAAGAAGATTCAGTCTGAAATTAAAGACATCGAGAATATCAAAGCTCAGGCAAATAAATTTGTAGATAATCTTAAGAGTATCTTGGTATAATGTATAGAGTTAAAGAGACTTTTGAATATCTCGTAGATGATAGCGATGACTTCTGTTCAGTACATGATGCCTTAGAAATGGATTCCGATATGCCTTGTCCTTGTTGGGATGGAAGTAAAATTCCTATAGGCGGTGAAGAAAGGTCTATTCCTTGGGGTGACAGTGTTATTGAAGTTATAAATAATGCCATATCTATAGATGTAGATACTCTTTTACAATTAATAAAAGATTCCGAAAAATTAGCTGCTTTAGAGGCTGAAGGAGTTGATAATTGGGAGGGTTATAGCTTGGCTATGAAAGAACTTAATACTGGTTATCAAAAGGATGCTATAACTGATGAAGTATTAATTAAGCAATATTGTGAATGATTGATTTTGAAACTAAAAAAGTACTGTTCATTGATTTGGACAGTACTTTAATTAAGACTATTTCAGGTAAAACATTTCCTGAAGACATTACTGATTTTAGAGTACAACTTCCTGTATTAGATAAAATAATAGAAAAGATGCCTAATCTTAATATGTTTTTTATAGTAAGTAATCAAGGAGGTTTAAAGACTCTTACAGATAAACATATTTTTAATTATAAGATATGGGCTGTAGAAGGTATATGTTATGACTATTTTATTAATAAACTTAATAATGTTTCATATAGTGATAGCTTGTATTGTTGTTCTATGGATAAGAATGATACTTATCGAAAACCTAATACTGGAATGCTAGAACAATTATACTATCAATACAAAGTAGAGTCTAAAGATGAATGTATTATGATAGGAGATGCTTCTGGTAAACCAGGGGATTTTTCAGATTCTGATAAGAAGTGCGCTGAGAATTTTGGTATAGATTATATTGACGTTAGAGACTTTTTAGAATTATGAAATTAAGACTGGACGAATATTACTATATAATTAGTGATGAATTTGATGAAATAGAAGACTATATGCCCCAGTATATGGTAGAAGAATTAGATAAATTTAGAGAATCTCATACCCCCGAGGAAGCTTTTGATTATTTAGAAAACCTATATTCACATATAGAAATAATAGGTACACAATATCGTACTAATTATATTGACTTAGAAAAGTCTTATATTAATTATACTGCTATTATAAAGATTGAAGATAAATATTATTCTTTTGATTGGTATTATACTTGGAATTGGGATTTTGAAGACCAAGTAGATGCAAATGCAGATTTAACAGAAGTATTTCCAAAGGAAGTAACCGTAACTGAATATGAATCAAAATAATTCTTCAGAGTTTTATGAAGCCAGTACTGCAGAATTCATTGAGAAATTTATTTATATAAATAAAAAACCAATGAGATTGAATAATAATCAAAAGAATTTAATTAAAATTTTAATCAATTAATAACTATATTAAGTATGGACGAGTATGGATTTGTGAATAATTTAGATTTAGCTAAATCAATATTAATTATGTACTTCTCTAATAAGTTTATTTTGGAACGTGAATTAGTTACTAAGATTAAAAATGAATTAGTAGAAATTGAAGGAGGCTTTACATTCATTAATCCTGATGGTTACTATCATTTTGGAGGTCCTGATCAAATGGATGGGTATGTAATTCGAGAATTAGAAGGATGGTTAAAAGAATACAAGGAAATTAGTGAAGGCGATTCACATTTGATGCTTAACTGGCTGAATGAACTCGATGTTGTATTCTACGAAATTGAAGGTGAAATTAAGTGCTTTGTTTTAAAAGAATTTGACTAAAATCTCTAATAAGAAAGTAGGAAAAGCAGAGAACATTAATATAAAACTATTATGACATTAACATTCGGTTTAAAAAGAAGTAGTACTAAAAGTAAAAGAACTCATAAGAAATTTCCCAGATATAAGTTTAAGGATTTTACAGCTATTCCTAGAAATTTAAAAGAATGGGGGTATTGTAAGCATAATTGGAACGATGATGACTATACCTATCTTAATGGTGATATTGAAAAATTTTTAAAATGCCATGTAGGATATCCAGTTAATAAAGTATTTTCTAAGTTCCTATCTAGATGTAATAATCTGAGTAAATTTAATCCTAAAGAAGAATTTTATAACTTTATTCAAGATAAAGAAGATATAGATTCTCAACGTGGTGGGTTTTATGTAACTAATGGTATTCTTAATTATAAAAAGCCTGTTAAAGGGAGTGATTATCAAATAATTAATAAATATAACGAGAATCAGAAAAGATTTAATAAATTATATTTGAGACCCCTAATTAAAGCTCTAATAGAATCAAGGGTTCCACAATGTATTGGTAAATATTTATTAAGAGAGGGTGAAAAAACTATCTATATAGATTTTTATCCGGGTGTTGGGTATTATGAAAACATTTGGAATAAAAGACAAATAACAAATATAATAGGAGTAGGTCGTGGAATCAACTATGATGTTGTCAATACACAGGGCGGTAAAACTAAATACCTTTGTAGTATAGATACAAGCTTGGTTTTTGGCAGACCTGATATTTGCTTTTATTTCAAGAAATAAATATATTATAAATGGTTAAATATACAAAAGAAGAAGCAAAACATATTTGGGTAACTTCAGATACCCATTTTAATCATGCTAATATAATTAAGTATTGTAATCGTCCATTCTCTTCTGTTGAGGAAATGAATGAAACTATAATAGAAAATTGGAATAAAGTAGTTTCTAAGGGTGATATAGTCTATCACTTGGGAGATTTCGCTTTAGGTGATAAATCACTCATCCCTGATTTTATAAGACGTCTAACTGGACATATAAGCTTTATTATGGGAAATCATGATAATTTGAATATTATGAAAAGTTTTGAGTCTCCTTTTAGATGCGAAACAGTATCTTGGGAAGAAGTAATTAGGGTGGAAAAGAAAACTATAATTCTTAACCACTTTCCCTTTGGTTCTCTACCAGATCCAGCTACTAATCGTCCTATAATTCAATTACATGGTCATGTGCATAGTACACCAGATAAACCATGGAATTATTTCGATAATCAGTATGATGTGGGTGTAGATAATAATAATTTCACACCTGTAAATCTGGCAGAATTATTAGATAAAATTCATTATAAAGCACATATCAAATAATGCAATTAATAACTCCTGAATATATAAATAATAATCTTGATCTTTTTAAGTATTTGCAAAAGATTGGAATACTTCCAGATGATTCTAATGTAAGAGATAAAAATATTGGAGAAAGTAACTATTCTAAGTCTATAATTCAGCCTTGGTCTGTATGGCAAGATTGGAAATTAAATCCTTGGGATGCTGATATAGTTAAACGTATATATAGAACTAAAGTATTACAAGGAAAGACTGAGAGTGAAGCTAGAATAGAAGACTACGAAAAGATTATTCATATATGTCAAGAGAGAATAAGACAATTACAAAATAATTAATATGAAGAAATTAGATTTAGGAGATCTCTTTACTAGAGATGAATTTAGAGAGAACGTTGAAAACGGATGGTTTATTGATACCAACGGTGAAGGACAGTATTCTAATGAGAATGGAGATTGGACAGGTAAATGGCTATCCCCTTCTTCCTTTACATTAGATGAGGTTAACAACAAAAATATGGAATATACACATGTAATATGGTATAATAAATAATAATTAAGGGCAGGTCAGTGGAGTAAAATCCATTGGCTTGCCCTTTTTTCTTTATAGGGGGTGAGTTAGCAAATGCTAGCTTGCCCCTATTTTTTTAATTTATGTGTGATATATGATACTTATTACAATAAGTACATTGATAAATAGTATAAGTATCTAAATGCATCTTTTTAAGATATTTCTCAGCTAAATCTGTAGTATCGAATGTCATTTTAGTTTTACCTAATTTATTATAATGACATCTAGGATATTTAGTAGATAAATTGTCTCTAGGTTTCATAAAAATAATTATTGATTTTGAGCTTTAGCCCATAATTTATAGGTATCTTGAAAACTTCTAAATAATGCTTGTGAATTCATTATAGTTTCAGTTAAAGATTTATCTCCGGTAACTAAATTCCACATATCATTAAATATTTTAGACTATAATTTATAAGTAGCAGGATTGGTAGAATTACCTAAATAATCTAATACTGCTAATGGTCCTTTAAATCCATCAAAAGCACTATGACCTCCTTTATATATAAGTTCAGTAATCGCATTACCTATTAAATTCTAACCATCTGCATTTTTCTTATGGTCTTTATACATAGGATTAAATACTAATCCAAATAGACCTGCTACTATCAGACTAACTAATAAATCAGAAAATAATTTACGTAAATTAGCCTACTGTACTTCATTATTCCAAATATTTTCTTTAAAACCATCTATGCCATTATAGTGAAATTCTTTAAGAGTATCAGCTATTGTATAAATTATTCCTTGTACCATATCTGGAACATATTTAACTACAGGAGCATTTTCATCGCCACCTTCTTCTAAAGTTACTGCTTCTCCCTATTTGTTCCAATATAGAGGTTTACCATTTCTTGTTTCTTGCTCTGCATGATACGAACTATTTGAGATTTGTCTTGATTTTCCATAGTTATCTATTAAACCATTCATCCATGTAGAAAAAACTGCAAAATTACGACCTATTGCAATGTTCTCATATTTAGCTTTAGTACTCTAGTTATATGCCCCATATATACTGTCTGCGAGATTTTTAAATGAAGTTATTTGAGCTTGAGTATATGCATCAGGTAAATCATCTCCCTCAGTTAAACTGGTTCCATTTTCCTAATTCATCATACGCATTAAGCTAAGATATAAAGAACGCTGCCTCTAATAAGCAACTTCATCTGTTCTATCACCTTTTGCATATAAATCAAAACGCTTGTCACGTCTCCAATCATAGACTAACTGTCCATCTTTAATATAATAAGCATCAAATACTCCATCATGTTTCATTTGTGCGGTAAATAATACCATTCTATTTAAATAGTCTGGTCCATAAAGAGTGGAGTAAGCCCAATTTTCCCAATTTAAAATACCACCTCTACAAGTTTTCTAACCTTCAGAAATTTTAGCAATATCCATATTAGATAATCTATATTTAAGATTTAACTAATTGAGTTTACTAATAGTCATAATATTTTGAGGTCCCTCTACTATTACTTCCTTATATCCACTAAGAACTTCGGCAGCAGTTATATCTGTTTGATATTTATTTATACTTCTTGCTAGGTTTTCAAACAAACCCTGAATAGTATCACGAACAGTTCCTGCTACATTACCAGCAATATAACATTTACTAACAGCTCTTCTAATAGGATCAATTAAAGCTTCAATAGCTTTAGTTCGAGGTTCCATTATAGACTAATTAAATACAGAAACTGATAAAAAATCATTTATAGTTTTCACAGTATGTTCTACATTTCTAAAATCGTCTTCTGTTTCTCCTTTTAAATATAGGTCAAGTAAAATACCTTTGGTTCTAGTTAACATCTTCTAATATTCAACAGACTAAATATGTTTTTCCATAAAGTCAATTAAAATATTTTCAACATTAGTTTCAAAGTAATCTAATCCCTTTTCATTTAACCAGTTAGCTCGTCTATTAGAATCTTCAGATCTTTTAAATGGATTATATGCTTGTAAATTCTCTAAATCGGCTTTCCTTTCAGCTTTTTCTTCTTCATTAAGAGTGTCATCCATAAATTCATTATAGGCATCTACTGGATGAGTTATTCTTTTCATCCATCTCTGTCCAAATTCTTTAAAACCCTACTTAGCTTTAGTTCTACGAGTAGCAATTGAAGCTCTTTCTAGAGGAACATCTAAATAATTCGTATTTTTAATAGAATCAATAAGATGTGAATCATTAATTCCAGTAAACTACCAAGTTTGTCCTCGCATTTCATATCTTATTTTATTTATTTCAAATAAAACATTTTTTAAAAATTCTCTTTCTGAAGCATCTAGGTCATTAGCTTCGTCATAAGGATTTTTAAATTTCAATTCCCCAACACTTAAATAATATGGATCGTAAAGATTTTTAAAGATTCGTACTTCATCACCTATAGTACTATTACGTAATGCTGTGTATCCTTTGGCTTTAAAGAAATTACTCATAACCTTACGTAATGGAGAATACTCATGTAAAACTCTATCAGCTACTTTATTCACTGCCTACTAAAACATAAAACCAGTTACACGTACATTAGTATTAGGAATACTTTGAGTTTTAAATACATATTCAGACATCTATCCAAAAGCTTCATTCTCAAGAGATAAATCTCCATTATACATATTTAATGCTCTTAAAGCTGACATATAAACTTTTGCTAAAGAGGATAATGTTTTATCTGCTGAATAAATTAACTCTTTGATTCTTCTAGGATTTTTAGGTAATCTATCCATGTTCTCTATTTTATCAATAATAGTCTAAAGTTTAATTAATTTACCTTCAACGGTTTTAGTAGTTTCTAGACCATCTACTACAGTTCCATCTAAATTAGTTTTTGATGTAATATCATCTTCTATTTCTTTAAGTTCTGACACTTCTGGATGACTACTTAAAGCTTCTCTCCAAGTTTGAATCATTAATTCAGAAGGGTCTATAGTTTCTACACCTTCAAAATTATTATTTAAACTTAGTGAACTGTTATTCTCTTTAACCACATCTACTATTGTCTTAAAATGAGGCAATAACATAGATATGTCCATTTCACAACCTTTTTTATCATGCAAATTGGATATTCCTACCACTTTTAAAGTTCCTAATTTAGGAGTAAAAGGTAATTTAGGTAATATCTAATTTAAAGCAGTAAGAGTTTTTATAGCTTCAATATTACCATAATTAGCCTACATTGTAAAATTTCTATTATTTAAGTCTGTAAGATAAGAACCTAATAAATTTTCTCTTCCTTTATATTTAACTTTAGTACTAACATCAAATGGAGTGATTGTAACCACATCAATCTAATTGGTAACTTTATGCTTAAATAATAATATATTAGCATTAGTTAAAGTGTTGTTATCTATTAGTTCCCACTTGTAATCTGGTTTACCATCCGGGTTTCTAGTATCAAACTCAAAATACTTATTTAACTACTTCTGTATAAAAGAACTATTCTTTAGAGAACAATAAAAAGAATCTAGTCCCTACTCATAAGCAGCTTGTATGTCTGCTACAACACGATAAGATGCTTTCTATGCTGGTGTAGAATTTATTAACTAATCTTCCAATTGAGTTACCATGGCTACAACCTGTTCATTATTTTCACCTATTCTAGTGTCATCCACATGAACGGCTTCCTTCTATCCAGGAAACAATATATCCCAACCCTTCTCTTCTGAAGGTTTAGCTATCATATTCCAATTAGCTTTAACCCATCCCTTAGCGGATTCTTTAATACCACTCGCTGTAACTTCTATACTCTAGTTAGGAAAAATTCTTGCTAATTGTGCATTGATAGTATTAAAGTCCTCATCATTAATATCAATGGCTTCTATATTAGAATCAATAAAATTGGCTACTATATTATCATATTTCTACATAATATATTGAGAATCTTTCATATCATAGCTAATAGCTTTAGACGCTTCTATTCCAGTAATATTCTAGAACTAATTATCATATTTAACCTTTATAGGAATAAGATTAACTCTAATATCAGTGGCATTTATACCATTATATGCTAAAATTCGTTTTAAAAATGCTAGTTTATATTTGTACTTTTCTTTTTTAACAGCAGCCCAATCAGATTCATTATCTATAGATACAGCAAGATTATATATGTCTAAAGTTCCGTCTGGTTTTACACATAAATAATCAATATGTCCTATGATATTTTCTATCTAATCCCGTAGCTTAGCAGAGACATTTAAGTTTTTTAATAAATAAGCTCCATTTCCCCTATTTTTCTTAAGTACCTCTTTTTCTACGGAGTTAACTACATCATGTAACTAATTAAATACTGGTTGTAAAGATGTGTTTAAAGTAGCTCCAGCAAAATGTCTATCATCATCCTAACTAGTAGATGAAACTATAATTCGGTGAGCATCAGCAGCATCTTTAGCTATAGTTTCCCAGTTCTGCTTTCTTTGTTTTATAGTATCTTCAGCCTACTATTCTGTATATCCCTAATTTATTAACTACTCTTTAACTATAGGTAAGTATTCATTATCAAAATCTATACGAAACATAGGAGGTTTACCATCTACTTTAAAGTAAGCCGAATCAATAAATGTCTAAGTAGTGAAATCCTTTCCTACATTTATATCTACATCATCTATAGGAGATTCTTTATTTGCTGAGAATTTATATTCCTTTTTAAGTTTATCTAATTTATCATATAATAAAGTCTATTTATCATGCTCTAAACTATACAATATAGCTAGAGCACTCTAAATATCACCATCACTAAATTCTTCTATTAAAGATTGATATGAATTATATACCTTGTTATTAAATCTATACTTACATCCCATTAACAACCAAATTCTTTTATTTTACCTAATTCTATATTCTATCTAATTAAATTGGCTATCTTCATATTTCTTTTTATAGCTTCCGAGTTTTCTAAAATTCCTTCTTTCATAAATGTATCAAAAGATAACCCTGATTCAGCTATAGGATTTGCTACATTTTGAGGAAAGTTGTCAAATATGAATTTAAAATCTTCTAAAAAGTCTTGACCTTTAAATTCCTTAAGTAAGCTCTATTTCTAAAACATCTAATCAGCTATCATATCTGCTACACATTCCTCTAATTTATCCTACATTGCAAAGTTAGTGTAAGCTTCATTAATATAGTCTAGATTAGTTCTAAATTTAGGTTTTTGCTAGTATTTAGTTATAACTGCTTGGTAACTATCAGGATATTTAGCTTTTAAAACTCCTAAAAATATATGAGCCATCTCGTGAAATACATCAGATACATTAGCATTACTACTATTTATATAGATTTGTCCATTATATATAAAGGCTCTAGCATTTTTTACATCAATTTTATTCTACTATCCAAAATCATTTAGTTCAGTTTGAGACATAGTATTTATAGCTATACCAAACTTTTCATTAAAATATTGGACTGCCTATTCCATTGAAGCTGTAGTAGGTTTTGTAGCTGCTTCATCTCCAAATTTACCAGTAATATCTATTTTATTACCATTGTTTTCAAGATATTTAAGAGTAGCAATTTTACCTCGTATTTCTTCTACTAGATAACTTTTAGTTTCAGCTTTATTTATCTTATCTACTATTTCTTTACCTAATTCCTAATTATTTTTAATTAACTAATTAATATCAGTATTTTTATTTTCAGCTGTTTTTAACCCCTTAGTAAATAAATAAACAAAAGCAGCAGCTTTCTCAGGAGTATTTAGAGTTTCAATACCTTCTATATCAGGAAATACTTTTCTAAAATCTGCTAAAGTACCATTTAATGCTTGTTTAAATATTTCAGGTAACTTATATATACTAGGTAACTAAATATCTAAAGTAGTTATTATCTATCCTTCTTTAACTCCTTTTAGTTCTATTCTAGAGGTACGTGGAGCAGGATGCATCTTAATTGAGTATAATCCTGCTTCTCTAAGAGTTTGTGTTGCATTCCAATCATCTATTTTAGCTTTTGCTGCTTCTAAAGAACTAAATGTTTGAGAATATGAATTAGGAGATATTATACTTCTAGATATAGCATAGTGTGTAACCTTAGTACTAGGATTATAATACTTATAAATATAAACCCCATGATACATACCATCAGTATCAACTCCTTCTTCTGCTTTTACAGGACTAAATAAGTATTTAGAATCATAACCAAAATTATATACTTCACCTAAGGACGAATATGGGAAAGATAAAATTAACTATTTAGCAGATTCTTTCTACTATACTTCTTCTTTAGTTTTATATTTAATCTATATTTTATCATCCTAAATAGATATATCTGGGTTTAAATTAGCTAATGCTGTTTTTAACAGTCCAATTGCCTGTTCTGGACTATTCTTGATAGTTTTAGCTAAAGATTCTAGTTTAACTCCCTATTTATCCCACTATTCCTATAATTCTTTCCATTTCTTTTTAATTTCAGTTTGCGGAATCTTTTTATCTACCGCCTCTTTAGTGACTTCTTTTGTTTCCCCTCCTATTATTTTAGAAACTTTTGCTTTCATTAGATTAGGATCAAATAAGAATATATTGTGGAGAAACTCTTGTAAATCTTCCTAACTTAAACTATTAAAATCCTAAAAAGAAGGCATATCTTGTATATAATTAGAAAGTACTGAATATAAATTTTTCATAGTAAGTTTATATTCAAATCTATTTTTATGTTTAGGGTCTTTTACACTCTTTATAGCTAATTCTAAGTCAGACTTACCCATATCCGAATTATATATGTCCTATATCTTACATAATATATTATTAAGAGTCTTAGAAGGAATTATATTATTACCATTTGAATCTTTAAAAGGTTTATACTTAGATTTATTATCTAAATAATCTAATAAAAGTTTTTCTCCGGTAATATTATATTTATTCACTATAGAGTTTAATTCTTCCTAGTATTCTTTTAAATCTTCTCTAAGTGTATTATTATCTATAGCTTTCTTTATTTTCTATCTCTAATCAAGATAATTAAATAAGTCCTAGGCACCATAAAACCCATTTACAAAGAAAATATCTGAACCACTAGGGCTTACTACTCTGCCAAAGTATTTAGAACCATTTAACTAAATTTGATTACAAGCTACTATAGTATGATTTTCATTAATCTCTAATTCAGGGAAAGCTTCTTTTAAATCAGGATATTTATCCTGAAGCTATCCAAGGGTGGTATTACTAATAAACTCATGTTTTTCTACATCTGATTCTTTTAAAGCTTGTACTCTAGCTGCCCTAAAAAGAGCAGCTAATTTAGTACGTTCCGCTTTAGACAGTTGAGTAATTAATTCAACTGCTCTACTTATATCTATGTCCTCATCAGTATTTTTTAATAATGTTTGCTCCTGGGTCTATAATTTACCGTCTACATAATTATTAACTAATACTTTTATATCACATCCCATTAATTAACAGTCTTTTATAAGTGAAGCTTTATTAGAAGTTATATACTAAGTTAACAAGTTTCTAATACCATCTATAGTCTATTTTTGTTCATCTACATCTAAATCCTCAAATTTACCATCAAAATCCACAGTCTTAGTTAAGAATAATGTATTATGCATATTAGGCATTTCTAGAGGACTATTCTCACTAAAATTCTGTAATCTATTCATCTTACTTTGATAATCTTCATCTGGCACAGGCGGTGGAATCAAGTCGTATTCCTAGTACTAATTATTACTATCTAATTTTTTGAGTACATATCCTCGAACAGGGTCATTCACCTTAACAAAAGGCTCCTAATGGTAGCTTTCTGCATAAGTACTAATTATAGGAGCTGCTGCTATCTAATAATCAGTATAGTTATATTCCTAATCAGTTTCAATATCCCAATCCTAATCTGATATAAATTTTAAATACTAATTTAAAATATTTTTAGGATTAGTACAAACTTTGAAAGATGTAGTAAGACGTTCACCACCATACTAGTTATTGTTTACTGCTATATTATACATTTGTAAAATATCTGCAATAGTATAATCTCCCTAATACTATCTAGTCTCAAAATCAGCCATTCCTCTTAATATATCATCATAAGCCTCTCTAGACTATATGGTTATATCAGGATTAAGCAAATCTATATCAGTTGCTAATACTTCTGTATTATTATAAGGAACTAGAGTAAGATGTTTAACTAAAGAATTATTAGGATAATTTTCCCTTAGGTAATTAAGAAACTCATGTTCAACCCAATGTTTTAAAGTAGCTATACCATTTATAGTACTTAGATCAATTTTGTTAACTTTAATACTCTAAAAATATGGGTCAAATCCATCTGCCTAATTAACTGCTATTGGGGTAAGCGTTCTCATAAAAGATAATGTATTTAGTTTATCAACATATTTAATTACTCCATTTAGCTATTTATCGTTAACACTTTCAGAATTAGCAAGCAGCTTATTAACTAATCTACTCTTAGATGCAAAAGTATTATTTGCCACAACAAGTGATTTAAACAACTATAAAATCTATTTATAATGTGGAATCTACTCCATCATTTCAAATACATTAGCAGTACTTTTAATTATATCATAGTAATCAGATGCTTGTTTTCTATATTCATCATCTACTAAATATTTATATATATCAAAGTTATTAATTAAATCCTGTTCATGAGCAATATCTAACTCATTTGCTATGTACTCTGGGTCCAAAGTAGGATTATTTTCATGCAGTCTATTAATTAACTATTCTTTAGCCTATTCAGCTTCCTAAATCTCTTTTTCCTTAGCCCCTTCTTTAGGATATATTTTAGATACATTCATATTTAGAGCTTTCTCTCTATCTGTAACTATTTTAGACATACGGTTCATTCTAGAAAGTAAATCTAACTCAGAAGTAGGTAATCCCTAATTAAGTCCTAGCCAAGCAGATGATATTGTAGAAATTTCAGAGGCATCATTATATAGATTTTTAAATTCTTCTATATCGCCCTTAAAATCTGAATCTTTATTATACTGTGTTCTAACTTGTCTTAATTTATCTGTTAAATCTTGACAGTATCTAAGATAAGAGTTAACTTCAACATCATCAGTATCAATTAATTCAGTTAAATCTACATCCTAATTAATTATAGCATAATTAATATAAGCTTGCATAATGCTTCCTAATCCTTTAATATCTTCCTCCTCAGACAATCCAGCATTCTATTTAACTAAATCATAAATATCAGAATTTTTTAAATAGTTAGTTACATATCTATTTTTATTTATCCAAGTAGTTCTTTGCTCTCCAGTATCAATATCCTCCTAAGTTGTTCTTATTTGTCCATGTAAGAATTTTTTAACTCCAACAATACCCTAAGCCAAATTAATAGCCATAGCAGCATTACCGCTTTCATTCTAGAACATATTAGGATTAGCTAACTAATCTATGAGTTCTGATACTGGACTAGTCATAAATGCAACTAAATCGTTTATGTTTAGTCCCATCATCATTCCATATACATACATTCTAGCAAAATTAGTTCCTGCATTTATCTTAGCAAGAATAAGCTCTTTAGCATTATCAGTAGCTGCAGAAAGAAGCTAGGATATTAATTGATCAACATATTTATAATCTTCATTATCAAGAACACCAAATTGACTCTATAACGTCGACTTTATTTGTTCATCATATCTATTTAAATCAGGGATATGATTAATAGTCTACTCTATTGGAGTACCCTTAGCTCTTCCATTTATTCTTTTATAAGTATGCTAAAATTTTAATTTATTTATTGCCTCCTAATTACCAGATTTCAACACTTTTGTCCAATAATAAAAAGTATTAAACCATACTTTTTCACCATTAGCCGCTACACTAATCACATTCTTACCTACAAGGTTTTGATACTACATAATATACTTAGTCATAGGATTAAGCATATTTAAAGTAGCTGCCTAGTTACCTTTTGGGGAATTATCAGCTGCTTTACGCATAATACCCATAGCAATAGCTGTATATGCCTAATCACGATTTCTAATATCATGTGACACCTAATAGATGTTTGCAGAAGCTACGTTTTTAAATGCTGATTCTGCTACATTATCAGAAATAAGATAATTTTCATGTTTATTAATAGTTTCTATCAAAGTATTTAATACTTTGGCATCACCTGAATAATTAATACCATTATGTTGTTCGGCAATTCTAATTATTTTAGATAATTGTTTAATGAAAGCTGCATTACCCAATTTATGTACATTCTATAATACTTCATTTACATCCTAGTTTTCAGATAAATTAATTAAAGTATTTATCTCACTAGATATATCATAATCACCTTTATATACAACAATATGTTTAGGGATAGGTAAAGTTTTACTAGCTTGTAAAGTTTCTACACTATTATAATTAAATAAAGGACTCCATCCTATATAAGCAGCATTTTCATCATAAGACTGTCCCATTATATAAGCCTTATCAATATCATAGTCAGAACCCTATAAATAAGTCTAGAAATGACTTACATAAGATATATTTTTAGAGTTTTCAGTCCATGCTATATTTTTCATAGTCATAAAGGACTATAAAGATTGAGCAGGAATACGTGCAGCTATAAAGTTCTAAGAATCTAAGAAACTAACATATCGTTTATGCGCTTCTCTTCTTAAGAAAGCTTCTAATAATTCTTTATACTTAGCCTTATTTTCTTTAGATAAAGCCACAAGTTCATCTTTAGATTTCTATTGATTAGTAGTTGTAATGCTATCTAACTAAGTCTATAATAAGTCTTTTACATCCTAATCAATTAACTAATTTCCTAAGAAGAAACTGCTTGCAGATTTAATATGATTAAAAGCATCCCCACTATATATTTTATAATTATTTACCTAAGCTAATTTATAATTATCTGCTCTATAAATCTTAGCAACAAGAGAAGCTCTCTATTTAGCTGCATCTTCTTTATTACCTAAAACTATCTCAAAATCAGATAAGGGAGCTATTTCATAAAGGGTGTTAGTTTTATAAATAACCCTTCCTTTTACTATCTATTTAGTAGTTTCAACATATTGCTTTACATAATCAACACGTCTTTGAACAGAAGTTGGATCATCTAAATCCCTTAATCTATACTGATTAGGATCTAATACTATACCATCATTATTTATAAATTCCCCATCTTTATATGTAACATCCGGAGCATTAATCCATTTACCAACTTTAAATAAATCCCTATTACCTCTAGTTAAATAAATTTCTTCTTTATCATTAGTGCTTAACTAACTGGCTTCAAATCCTTTATACTAAATATAGTCATTATTTTTAACGGGTGTTAAAGTAATTAAAGTAGTATTACCTGTATCTTTTACGAATGCAAAATCATAACTAGTATTAGCAGGAGCATTTATTTTATTAAACTTCTTATAAAAATAGTCCTCTCCCTATTTAAGAACTTCAGCAAGAGATTCATTTTCTATTCCAAACTTATCTTTATAGATATTAGACATCACAAGTTCAGCAGCATAATTCTGTAAACTCCCTTGCATAATAGTTTTCTCATTACCAAATCTATCAGTATAAGTTCCATTATGAATATTATTTAATTCAGCCTAAACTAATGATTGGTGATTAGCTTTTTTACCTTTAGGATTAGTATAAGCATCTCTAATAACCGGAGAATCAAATATATTCATATATTCTCCCGTTTCAGAATCCTGCCACCTAAGTAAAGAAGGTCTTAAATCATGAGGTCTAACTATATTTTCCTAATATTTAAAATCATACTATTGTCTTTTTCCAGTAACTATAGATTCATCAGGCAATACAACCTCTTCAACTAACTAGGTAGCTATAGCAGATAATTCTGAAGAGTCTGCTATCCATTTACCATTAACCCTAGTTAAATTTAACTCTGCTGTAGGTGAAGTTATTTTATATGCACCTTTTTTATAATCAACTTTTATAGATACATTATTAGCTATTTCTATATCATTAATTCCATCCTTAAACTTGTAATAGTCATCCATAGAATTTAATTCTACAGTATGAACTTTTCCTTCTGAATCAATAATATTTACATTATCAGAAGGCATAAACCAGCTTTTATCAGGTCTTATTTCTGCCTCTTTCTGTTTTCTATTTAAATATCTCTAAATAAGCTAATGATTATAACCAGTTATATCCTATGTATCAATTCTATCAGGATTTTCTATTTTTAATTTTTGTACCTAATTTTCTAACTATTTAACGGATTGCCCATTTATAAAGAACTCTCCTATTGAGTTAGTTTCTGGGTTGTAATCCTGATAACCTTGTAATAATGTAATTAAGGACTATTTATAGTCTTCCTATGCTCTTTTTAAGATGTCAGTTGCCATTAATTTTTCACCACCAAACTCAAAATATTGAATCATGTGATAAGCAGGAACCATAACACATCCAGAACCTGGATGTTTACGTTTAATAGCTTCTTTGTTAATTGTACTGGCTAATGTAGCAATAAAATCAGAATATATATTAGGGTCACTAAACGGTATTTTAGAACTATCCTACTGATGATTTTTACTTTTATAGAATACAGATTCTACTGCTTGCATAATTACATGCTACAAACTCTCCCTATCTTTAATAGAAGAAGATTTCATTACAATTCTACCAATAGCATCATATAAATCAGACTAAGCTTGTTTTGGATCTTCAAAATTCTGAATAAAGGTATCTACAGCTTTACTCATTTTCTTAGTAGTAGCTAAGGAAGCTCTTCCAAGACCCTAAAATATTTCATCAGTGTTATCATAGGTAAATCCATATGCTGATGTAGCAGTGATAACCTGAGAAAATTCTGTAAGTTCAGAGTCTATAATATCATGGTCAGCATTCATCTACATTCCGAGACCATCTGAATCTACTTCAAAATAACTAAGGTCTTTATCATCATACCAAGCACTAGACTGATTAATATTTTGTGCACCATTTTTTACTGCTGTATTATTTAAAGCATAACCAATATGATACTGTTTAAGAGGTTGTATATAGTTATCCTAATCAAGAGGAACATTGTCAGCACCTTCATTAATTTTATGACCAACTGCATTCATAAAATTAACAACTACCTCATTACTAAATTCAGAATAATTCCCCTTACTATCAACGCAATTAATACCACCTAAAGCTGTATGTAATTCAAATAAAGAATTAATAGTATGTTTATTAGTCATTTCTGGATTGGACTAATCCATTAAAAATGCCTATGCCTATTGCCAAGTATCAAAAGTAGCATGATTACTTTTCTAGTCAGGAGAATCATAAAATACATGATATACTTTATGCGAAGGGGCTTCTATACCTTTAATTACAGGTGCCTCTGTGGTATAATATAGAGTATTTCCTTCTTTAGTTACAGTTTTGTTAAAACCAGTAATTTGAATCTGATCTCCATATTTGTCTTTATAATACAACTAATTGTTTTTAACTCCGTCAGCATTTCCGAGAATAACATTATTAAACCATCTAGCTGTAGCTAAAATTTTAGATTCATCGAGATTACCTAAAGCTATAGATTGCATTAAATCCACATCACCTTCCCATTGTAAGTTAGTCATCTTTTTAAACATTTTAAAAAGACTGGTGTGAGAATTTAAGGAAGCTCGCATAGTTTCATTAGTGATAGTATCGGTTGCAAACTTAGCTAAGAATGCAGTACCTGTTACTGGGTCATAAGCATGCCAAATAGGTTTTTTAATAAATCCTACAGCCTGAGAACCTAATGCTTTATTCTCCAAAATAGACTAGAATGGATTAATTTGAGCAGAACCATCCGCAGAATCAATATCATCTTCATGGTCTCCTCTATAGTTATACACTGAAGCACCCTCGTCTCTAATTACTGCACATTTAGTTTTAGCAGAAATACCATTTATAACTTTAGGTAGACAGTACTGTAAAGTGGCAGGTATAATTACATTACGCTTAAACTAAGTACCCTAAGCTACATTAGCTATCATGGTCATAGACTAATGATAAATATCATTTATAAAGCTTGATATATTAGTAGGTATTGTAGTGTATTTTAAGTCTGCAACAGAATTAGTTGTATTTAAGAATTCCTTAGCCTACTAGAAAGTATTTTCACTTACCTATATTTTAGTTTTTTTAAAGAACTCCTCAGAATTATCACAAGATTTTACTAAATTATAGGTGGTTTGTTTAGCTTTATCCGGGTGATTAATCTCAGAACCAGTTAAACTCATACGTAAATTATTACTTAAGAATCCTTCAACATAGAAGAATTTATCAAGCAATGGATTTACTACAATATCTTTACTAGAATCTATTTTAGTATTTGATATAATATTTAAACCATTCTATTTAGCTAAAATCAACTTACCAGTTTTAGCATCTACCCAGTTTTTAAAGAAAGCACTTCTACCTTTAGAGTCATTCTTATATAATCCTAAAATAGTCTACATGATAGGATTATTAGAAATAGCTTCAGGCAATTTCTCACCATAATAATTATCTACTGAATCATTTAAATCAACCACTTGATAGGTGCAATTATTATCAAGAAAGTTTTGTATAAATAAATGTTTCTATTGCTCTAAGAAGATATTCAAAGTGTCTTTATTAGCATATAATTCTTCAGCATAATACTACAAGAGTTCATTTACAGCTAAATGTTTACCTGCTTTTCTATAATCAGCATCTAAAGTTACCTTCTCGCCAATAGAATCAGCTAACTTAATTAACTCTGGTTCAGTAATATTAGCTAACATCTATTGATATGTATAGTTAGTACTATGCTAATTATTATAAGCATCAGTTAGTCTTTGAAGTTTATTTTTGGTAGAATTCCATACATTTTTATAGAAAGTACCTATAGTCTTAATAGTATTGTCAACTATAGTATCTTTCAGATTTTCATCACTTATAATATCATCTCCAAATAAATTCTTAGTAATTTCATAATTAATGAAAGTAGTTTTATCAGAGTAAGCAGTAGGCTATATTATAAATGTTCCATATTGTAAATAGCTTCCCCAGAACTTATTAAATACAGAATGGAAGAATAACTCTCCTTGAGAAAAATTCTTTAACTATTTAGACTCTTGCCACTACGAAGTAGCTTCTAGGTCATGTTGGATACCTCTAATTTTAGTAGAATCTTGCACAAAGAATAAACTGTCTGCATTAGTATCCTTCTATTTAAATAAATAATGATGAATATTAGTACCTAATTTATTTACACTATTATTTGGAATATTATCACCTGCTTTATTTTTGGTAGTAGCTTTGGAAGCTTCTCCTGACTACATAGAATAAGCGTCACTCCAAGCTTCAAGTACACTATCTTTAAAAGAAGCAACTGTAATCTTTAAGTTATTAAACATATTAGTAAACAGTTTACTCTTTTTATTATTCTCATAAATTCGATAAATTCCATCTTTACCTGTATTAGATAAATACTATGCAAAATCCTAGTCTCCAGCCTCATCATAGAGATAGTTAACATAAGCTGCTTTAATAGCTAGCGTAGTTAAGTCTTTTAAATTATCCTTATTTAACTACTAAAATATTTCAAGCTATTGAATTTTCTATGAAGGGTTATCTAAAATTTTTAAACTTAAATGGTCATCAATAAAAGATAGTAGATCTTTTAATTTTCTTTCTCGTTCAGTGAGTTCCTCATTTCTAAGTAATTTCTATCTAAAGGAAGTTAAATCAATTTTATTTAAATCATTAAATAATTCATTACTCTAATATTTACCATCAGAATTTAATATTTGAGTAGATATGTAAGTAACTTTTTCATCTCCAATTACTACAGAATACTACTTATTGCCATCTACAGTACTAATAGTATCAAACTGCCACTTCTTGCGTCTAGCTTCTCGTTCTGAAGCCGAAGCATTATTAATATTTCTATTAATTCTTACTCTAGTTTTATAAGTATCTGCATTATTAAAGTATCTTTTCTTTACCTCGATTTGAACCATACCAGTTTCACCATCAAAAGATGTTTCAAGATAATGCATAGTAGTATTTCTAGCTATAATACCTGATATTTCAGCAGATAGCTGAGAAACTGGACCATTTATTTGCTTAACATTTTTTAATTCCTAAGATCTTAAAGAATTCGGATTACTTTCATTTAAAGCAGCTTCATATAATGAATATAATATATTTAAGTCATATTCGGTGGTTGCAGTAGTATTATTCAATGGGATTGTATCAATTAATCTCTAACTACTTCCTTTTACCGGTTCAAATAACAAACTTAAAGCTGTATATAACTAATTCTATGGATTGTCATGTAAATCCGCTAAAGCTAAAGCAAAATCATTAAGAGCCTCTTTCCTATTCTAATTATTTTCAGACCATTGAAGTAAATTGAGTTTCCTATAGAGAACATCATCAATAAGATTTCGAGCAGCTACAATAACCGAAGTGCTATTTAATCTTCTATTCTAAAATTGGTCAGTTTTATAACTTAACACTCTTATCTAATTTAGAAACGCATCAGTTATTTTTGCCACATATTTTTCGGATTTTACAGATTCACTTGTTTGCCAACCTTTTTTCTAGTTTGTTGTATCCTATTTATAGGAATATTTAGTAGAGTCTCCAAACTCCATTCCTTTCTATCCTTGTTTGATGTCAATAGAATCTCCTAAAGAGTCTACTAACATTTCATCAAAATGGATAAGAGAAGTATATGCGTTTGCAGCATTTAATAAATCATTATTTTCTAATTCAAAACTATCTAATATATCTCTAACTGTTTTTCCGTTTATTTCAGTATTTAATAAATCTTGATATTTCTTAGTATTTAATAATCTTTTAACTTCATAGAAATAGGAAGATAAATGGTCTGCTAAATATAATATATTCCTTACATTATCTTGCTATTTTCCAGACCTATAAATATTAAATAAGGTCTTTTTAAAATCAGGATTTTGTAGTAAAGTATTTACTACCTAAGTATATATCTCTGTATTAGATATTTTATCATAATTATTAAGTTTTTTAGAAGATAAACTATCTAAAGTCTGTTGTAAATCCGGAATATGTTTTATATGATCGTAGAAAGCTTGCATTACATAAAAATACTTACCTCCTATAAATCCTTCTTCATTTACAAATTCACTAGGTAATTTTTCATACTTAGAATCTACTGATTTTAAATATTCTACTATCTACTTAAAATATCTATTTTTAAGATTAATAAGATTCTAATTTAATATACTATCCGCTTGTACAACTAATGCTCCATTAGCTGCATTATAATAGCATGCTGCAAAAAGATTATCATTAAATCCCTCCTTTAGCTGTCTAATAATATTATATGCTCCAGTACCATATATTTCTTTAAGATGTTCATCTAAACTTAACTAATTATTATCTAATATTTCAAAAGTAGTTTTAGCTTCAATAGAACTATCTCCTTCTGGAGTAGACCCAGACGAGTGTTCGTCTAAGTCTACATGAAGGGTTTCTAATACTTTACTTCTTAATTCATTAAATTTAGGAAGCAAATCTGGTTTTCTAGAAGTTAGCGCTGCTATTGCATCATCCATAGATTTATTAAATCCTTGAATAGATTTCTAAATATCATCTTCAGAATCTAACGAATCTAATTTATATCTAGTCGTTTTAGGTATCCCCTATTTGTTTATAAATCTATCAATAAATTTATCAGCATTTTCGTCACGCGAATAAGTCATTAAAGCTCTACCTATATCTGCTGGACTATAGGTATTTAGTAAGTTACATACTGCCATTAACATTCAAATATTTTATATAATTCTGGATAATTCTCTTCTATTAGTCCAGTTATATCTATATAATTAAAGTCATCTTTTAATTTATGTAATGCCTCAGAAATCTAATCCTCATTAAGAGTTTTGGCATTATTTATAATAGTATTTAATTCCTATATAAACTCATCTAGAGTGCTAGTATCGTCAAGTTTATTTTTAAATTCCTAACTATTTAATAGCTAATTAAGAGCTGCTGATTTCTTTACTTCCTTACCATTAAAGTTAATTAACTCATCTAATTTATTGTTAGCTTTCTATACCTAATTACCTTTAAGAATCCAGGTTTCAGTATCTAATTCATACTCAGTTCCGTTGTTTTCTACTATTAATTTGGATTCTCCATTAACACTCTTAGTTTTTAAATTAAAACCACCTTGAACCTAAGAGCTAATTATATCTTTTAAAGTCTATTTTTTAACATCTCCAGTTTTCTAATAAGTGTAATTTACAGGTAACTCTAAAGTCTAGTCCTAACCAACAGCTTTAAATACGTCTATTATCTAATCTCTAGTAATTTCATTTAGTTTATCAACAGCCTCCTCTAAGGTATCTTCGTCAAAGCTAAAACCTGAGTCGTTAACCTATTTAAGAACCTCTGCAGCTACAGGCATTCTCTATTCTAATGGAATCACTTTAGACTAAGTAGTTGCTGGAGCAGTACTAGTCTAAGTATTTGTAGAATTAGTTAGGCTTACTGTATTATTTAACAGTTCGTCAATAGATAAATCAATTCCAGCGGCTCTTAAATCATTATCTGAAGTAAATAACTCATCAGATGTTTTAATAGGATAAAATACGGTTTCTTTTCCTGCTTTAATACTAATTATATCAGTAGAACTAGCACTTTCTTTAGTTCTAGATATATCAGGGTTAATGAAGAAACCATAAGGGAATCTAGCATCATCTGCTCTCATTAATAGGTTATTCTTATCATATTTTCTATGAATATCATCAGTAGTTCCGTGGAACATTAAATCAAACATATCTGCAAGACTTCTATCAGGGTGTTCTCCAGGTTTAGCTTTGATATCCTTTTTTGTTTTTAACAATCCTCCATCGCCAAATAAATCTCCTATCTGAGTACTTACTGTTTTCCTTGTTCCATTATCATCCCAAGACACTTTAGCAGATTCTGAATAGTTACCAGAAAGCTAATCAGGGTTATACTAATAGAATGTAACAGTTCTAAGAATATTACCTAAATATCTAGGAATTGCAGACCACTACTCGCCTTGTTTATAAATAACATCTATTTTAGATCCATCTTTCCTAGTTTCTACAATTCTTAAATCAGATGTAAATAAACCTGAAAGAGTCCTCTAATGTTCTGCACTATTTATATCGATAAATTCATTTTCTCCCCAAGGAGTATCAGGTTCTCTAGTTCCGTCTGGGTTTTGAGTACCAGGATGTAATAACTAAAGACCTAAAGTGTCAACATAAGGTGAAGGACAAATAGCACCTAATATTCTATTACTTAACTAATAGAACTGCTTAGCTTTATTAGGAGTTATGACTATTAAATTAGCTTCAGACTTATTCCTATAAGCCTAACTACCAGCAACTTTAAATCTCTAAACATGAAAATCGTGTTTACTTGAGTAACCTAATCTAAAGGTAGGTATATCTTTACATACTTCCTAGTTAAACTTTTCTAAATTATTTAAGTCGGTTTTAGTTAATTTTTTACCAGTTAAATAAGTGTCTACATCTACCTATTTATTATTAAATAAATAATTTTGAGCTTTAATTAATGTATCTAGCTTCTTAGTATCATACTTATTTTCCTGCATCCAATTATTTAAAGCCTCATTAAACTTACTTAAAGCGGCTCTCCAGTTCCATAAAGAAACAAACATCTAAATTCCATGATAATTAGCTCTATAAGGAAGTCGAGTATCATCTCCTCCCTAAATTTTATTACAGAACTCATTACTTGTCATTTGACTAAATGTCATACCGTAATTATGAAGTCTAATCATTCTGACTATAGGCTAATTATGCTCTGGATCTTGAATTTGGTTTATGTACTATTTAACTAAATCCTCTGGTTTTAATAAGGTATCAGAAGAAACAAATATTACTGCTTTTCCTTTTAAAGAAGGATCAATATTCAATAGGGTAGGGTCTTTAGCTGCATAAGTATACACTTCTGAAAAGACAAATCCAGGATTTCTATCCTTCATATTATTAAAATCCTTAACATTGTCAACAGCATTAGGATCAATTCTACCTCCTAGTCTTATTTCTGGTCCAGTTCTCTTAGTAAACCAAGTATGTTTCTATCTAACTATTGCTTTACTTATATCTATAGAAAAACTACCCTCTTTATTATACTTATTTATCCAAGAATCAAATAAATTAGCCCATTTCTAAGACCTATTTTCGATTGTATTTAGAATATTCTATAATTTAGATTTTCTTTCATTAGAAATAGTTGGATCAGAAAGTTCTTGACTAATTCTGTCTTTTATTTTACTTAAATTGCTAGTTAAAGTTTCAGGGTTATTAATACCTGCTAAGTCAAATTTACATATTTGTCCTTTTTTATTTTTAACTTTAAATACAATATTAGCTATATACTTATTCCCTTTATAGGTCATACCTACTTCAGGCATGGGCTTAAAAGAAGGTTGAATTTCTCCTTCAACTGAACGAATCTCTAATTCATAGGTACCAGCGTCCCAATCATCTTTACGAAAATTATTAGTTATGCAAGTTGGCATTACTCTAGTATGTGTACCTAAAATGGTTTCACCATAACTATGATTAAAAATTAAAGCAGATTTTACCTAATATAACTATTTTTCTAAAGTATGCTTATCTTTATACCAGAAAACTGATTCCTAATCTGTTAAAGCTGATATATTACGTAACTCCCCATTCTAATCAGGTCCAAAATGCCATGCATTTCCTTTATACTCTTTACCATTTTTACCTTTGTGAGTTTCTTCCACAGCTTTAGCTCCAACTAAAGTACAATCTCCCCAAGACATTACTGTAAATTCACTTTTTATTGAATCCTCAACTTCATGTGAATCTTTAGTCTCTTCTTCAGAATCAATTAACTAATTAACAGCCTCTTCAGTATCTTTATCTATATTTAAAGATTCAGGTGCTTTAAAATCTGTAGGATTTATAGCTTGCTAAGTAGATTGCTAGTTAGCATTCTAGTTTGATGTTTCATTTAAACCTTCAATAGGAGATAAATCCAACTAATCTAATATAGATAATTTACGTTCCTTTAGCTATTCTATTGTACTCTTTCCATTAATCTTATCCTTAAGACTAGGGGCTTTAGCAGTATAATCATCCTATGTATTTTTACCTATAATGCTACTTAATCCATTATCAATAAATATAGAAGCAGTTTTACCGCGACTCATTAAAGTGTATAAATCCTATAAGAAATTTCTTATATCTATGTCTTCGTCAGGCTTAGTGAATGATTGATCAATTACTACATATTCAAACTCCTAACCCTGCATCTAATCCTTAGATAATACAGTAGGATTTACACCAGCCTATTTTAACGCCTAGTACGCTGCACTAGAGGTATCTCCAATAAAACCAATATCAGAAGAAGTTTTTAATTTATTAATAGTGTCATTTGATAATGTTGGAGTAATTAAATCTCCTGCTAGACTATTACCATTATAAACTCTAAATCCCAACTTAGGAATTAACTAAGCGACTTGTTTCCAATATGCTGATAAGTCAGATTCTGACATTTCCTAAAGATTTGTAAGAACCTGAGCCAATAAAGTTTTTACATTATTTAAGTTAGCCTATTTCTAAATATTGTTATCTCGTAGTGATACACTTAATTCTGGAGTTCTAGATGCAAACAAATCTACAGGTCTCATATTACCTATAGCATTATTTTTATTATAATATCCTTTCTATTTTTCATCTCCAAGTAACATTAAAGTTCCTCCATTTTTCTACATATAAGTATCTAGAATTTGAAGTACTGGAGCTGGAATATGTGTAGCTTCATCTATAGCTAATATATTTGGAATTTCATCTAACTAATTAAACGTAAAGTCTTTTTTAAGTTTAGTCTAAGCAAAATCACCTGCAGAATAACTAAAATATTCAGAATCTTTCTCTAACTAGTTTTTACCTGGCTTATACTCTATATTTAAATCCGATTTTAAATCTGTCCAAACTGTATCTCCTAAAAGTTTTCTCATTAAGGATTCAATATCCATTGATTTACCTTTTCCAAATGAGGCAAGTAATCCCTAAGCCTACGTAGAAGTTGGTCCCACACATAGTATTTTGGTTTCAGGTCCCAAAAAATCAATAACAGATTTACCTACTACAGAAGTTTTTCCACTACCAGCATCACCAGTAATAATTACTGTATTATTAGCATTATATAGATTACTTCCAGACTTATCAAAAGCATATTTCATTATGTCTCTATAAGTCTAAGTAGTCTAAGCAATAGCTACTTTTGAAGCATATTCCTGACTAGCTATTGGTGCTTTATCAGAGTTCTATCCTACTGAAGTTTTTAAGAAGTTATAAAAATCGATTGGATTAAGTGATAATATAGTTGCTAAATATTGGAGTTTGTCATATTCTGACATATCTCCATACTGCATCTTAAGGTTTAATCGAGTATTTCTCTAATCTCCTAACTAATTAAAACTAATTAGTTTGTCAAGAATATTAGATTCTTTTAAAAATTCAGAGACAGACATTCCTGATTCCTATAAGGCTTTCTAAAAATTACCATAAAAAGCCTTTTCGTAATTAAATAGAGAAACATCTGGAACATTATCATCCAAACTACCCTCTAACAAGTTATAATGTTTATCTTTTACATCAATTACGAAATGTTGTTTATTAGCTTGCCATAAACCATTAAAACTTCTAGTTAGGGCTTTGTCAGTTTCTTCAAATTGTCTTCTCTTATTTATATCATTATTATTAGATAAATCAATCCAAGCATCAAGAGTCTTTATAAACTAATTAAGTTGTTCTTGATATATAGTTGCGTAATCATCATCAATTTCAGGAAGTTCTTCCCAGTTTTGAATAGTGTCACTATGTTTTTTAGCATACTCATTCATTACTTTGTTATGTCCTATGACATTATTACCTGTTGGAGTACTAGAAGCTGCATATAAATAAGTAGCTACCATAGCCAAAGCATCTTTAGTATTCTAAAGAGTTTTCATTTGCTCACCATCGAGTACTAATTCTCCAATATTTTCAACTTCATTAAAATTAGTGTCTAATTTAGTTAAAGTATCAATAACATCAGGCATTTGAGTTTTATCAAGAACTTTTCCTGCAAGAGATTTAACTAATTCAATTACTGGATTCTTAATGGTGTTCTATATAGAGTTATGTAATTTAACTATAGCATTGTTACCTACATCTGCAACTAGAGAATTTACTTCGTTATTTACACTTTGAGTTAATGTCTAAACATATGATTCAACATCTGAATCTAACTAATCCTAGATTCCCATATCATCATTTACTAATGAAGATATACTAGTATCAGGACTAATTACACTCGCTAAATCAGTAAGATTATTAACTACTTTATCAGACTATTCCTTAGATATTTTAAATTCATATAAAGATAATAAATTTTCTATTATATTCTTATATTTAGAAGCAGACTTCCATATCTAATTAAGATTCTATATAGTAGCTTGAGGATCATTTATATTAGCTAAGGTATTCTATATCTAATCCTATAATTCTGGATCAGTAATAGTTTGTAATTGGTTAACAATATCCTACTTCTAATCATCATCAATATCATATAACTAAGAAGGATTATCTATTAATTCCTAAATAGTCATATCTTCTATTCCATCAATCATAAATAAATCTTCAGGATTTAACTCTTCTCCTTTAAAATTTGTATACACCTTAGGAATACTTGCTGCTTTCTATTTAACTAAACTCTTAGTTTTAGCTAAAGCACTATTCTTAATAGTATCTAATACTTCCTTAGTATTACTTAAATCTGTATTGAGATTACCCAAAATACTCTTGACTTCATTACTTAATGGCGCTAACTATATTTTTCTAGCTAATACATCTTTGATTCTCTTAGGAATAAGTTTCTTTAGTGTTCCTGCTGCTATTGGGTCTAACTAATTACCTACTACAGCTAACTACTACATTATATTATTAACCCACTCAGCATCTTTCTAATCATTAAGAGCTTCAATTTGACGTGTTCTATTATTCTTACGATTAATAAAATCCTAATCAGTCTCTATCTCCTAGCCACTAACAGGGTCTACTAGTTTACTATTTCGAGCATTATATTCATCATCTGATTCTGTATCTAACTTAGTGTCATAATTAGCATAGCTAGATATTAAATCTTTAGAATCTAACTAACTAACTATTTGCTGAAATTCCTAATGCCATTGTTTAAACCAAGGAGCATTATCTGTTAAATTATGTAACTCAGGATTGATAACTTTTTCAATCTATTTAAATCTATCCCAAGACTTAGTTATTGCTTCCTTAGTCTAAAACTTCTATTTTTCTGGTAAAACTACTGTATAAAAGTGTAATTTATCCTCATCAGATATTTCATCCATGGACTTATTCCCAAACTACTCTTTCCACAATGCTTCAGCATCTATATCCATAAATGGACTGTGTAAATTAGGGTCTAGAGCAAAATTTAGTTTACGAGTATAATCAAGGGAAGTGTCTCCTGATAAAAATTCATCTTTAGCTTGTCTAGCTTTCTCTACTTTCTACTATAATACAGCAAGAGCTTTATTTCTATTTTGTTGCTATTTAGGAGTTAAAGCATTTAATTTCTGGTCAGTAATTTTATTAGAATCAGTAAGTTCTGTAGAACCATCTAATGTTTGAGAAGCAGTTCTGTAGTCTAACTCAGCTTTAATTAAATTAGATAGGACTTCATTAAAATCTTCATAATAATTAGTTATAGGAGCAATATCTTTATACATCTAATATCTTTGTTCTCCTAATACCATTGTATTAAATAACTAATCATCAGTTAATCCAACTTGATTATTATTTATTACAGTATCTATAGCTGTAATTTTATCATTAATTAAACCTGCAATTTTCTGATTCTAAGAATCCTCCTCATTGTTAGTGGTTAACCAAACCCTTTTTCCCTTAGAAGTAATTTCATAATCACTAGCAGATAATTTAGTACTTCCTAATTTACCTTTCTTACGTAACTTTTCCACTTCATCACGTAGTTCTCCTACGTGACCGTTTCTAATTAAGGTAGCCAGTTCTTCATTAGATTTATCTCTTTTATATGATGCTCCATTAAAAGCTTCTTTAGCATAAAAAATACCTCCACCAAGAGTACCTCCTAAAAAGGACATAGAATATCGTTCTAATGCATTATCCCAAGCTCCTACATTAGAAGTTGAAGTATCTGCTCCTAAAAACCCCGCTAACTAATATATAGATTTAGCAGTATCTGTAACTAGTTCTTCACTCACTTCTTCTAAACCTTCACCTGCAGCTTTTCCTAAAAATCCCGTGGTATGATATGCTAAATCATCTGCATAGTTACTTAAAATGGATTTAGTTTTATCCAAAGCTGCATGTATGTTCCGTACAATTTTATTAGCTGGGGTATCATTAGAAGCCTTGGTTTGATCAAATATAGCTTTTAAACCTCCTTTTCTAGCACCTTTCTCGTCTACTTCTCCTAATAATTCATTTTTAATAGCATTTCTAGCTGCTTTCACACTATCTTCTGTGGCATCATCAAAGAACAATTCTCCAAGATGTGCATATTTGTCTACAGCATACATACCTAAAGTACTACCTAAAGCTATAGCTGCTGCATCCTATTTAGAAGCTCCATGTTGTAGGGCATCTCCATATACGTCAGAATTAGACACAATAGCCATATAAGCTAATGAAGCATCACGTCCTAGCTAAGTAGATTCTTTCATAGCTTTTTCAGCTGCTGGTAAGTACTTTTTAATACAAGCAGCTCCTAGAACACTATCTTGCCAATTTCCAGTCTAGGATAATGCCTACATAGGCATAGAAGAAGCTTTAGCTTTATATAATTTAGCCGCATCTTCCATAGCTTCTTCTACATAATTTTTGCTACCTTTTAGTTTATTAATAGCCTAAGCAATACCTTTTTGCTGACCCCACTATAAAGCTACATCAGAGATAAGATTACTAAAGTTCTCAACACTAAATGTATGTTCTTTAGCATAGTCAGAAGTACCTGAAGTAAATTTATCGCCCATAGCAGCTATAGTGTTCATCCATTTAGGAGTTTCTGAATCACTAAACAAAGCAGTTGTCATTCCATATAACATAGGTAATGATTTAGCCATTTCCCTAGCTATAAGAGCTGTAGAATAAACAGTTCCAATTGGACCTCCTACAAACATAGGTATAAGAGTAGCTACATTCTTAGCAATTACTCCTCCTACGGATTTTTCGACATCATCGGAATCGAAAAAATCATATTTATTTAATTTAGTGCCATCTACAGTAAGAGTATCTAAAGAAGATAATACTTGTTTACCAATAGGACTTCTACCTCCTAAAGTTTCATAATAATATGTACCTTCTTCATTTAATTTATAATCCCCTTTCTTATGTTTAGTACCATCTTTGTCTACAGTATCTTCTTCGTATTGAGCCAATACTAATGGGTCTGAAAACAAGGATTTTAACCAGCTCAAACCAAAATCAGATTTACCATTAAATAACGCATTATCATTTGGTGTCCAATTTTCAAATTTACCAGTTTCAGAATTAAATATTTTCTATGTTTGAGCTAACTCTGACCTACTATGTTCAGGTTTACTCCAAACATTTACTCCTTCAATACCAATTTTCTATCTATCAGGATTATACCCTCTACCTATTTTAAGACCATTATTTCTAACCTTATCATTAGGAGTTCTTAATGTATCAAAAACATCAAGTTCAAATCCTGCCGGAGTTTTATCATTTTTAAACTACTAGAAATCCTAAAGTCTCTAATCATAATATTTATCAAACTTTTTCTAATCAAAGTCTCCATTGTTTCCTTTAAAAGCAGGATTATTTTTAATAAAATCTGACTTTAAATACTAATCTTTCTTTAAAAATTGTGTATTATCTATACTCATATCCGCGATGTTTTTAAAGTCAGAAACTGTAAAATCGGGATTATTTATATTTGCTACTAACCAATCGTTCATAATACGTCAGCGCTTGTAGTTTTTGCATTATTCATTCTCTAGAAGTTCCTATACTTCATTTCATATTTAAGAGCTTCATTATAATCTAAGTTCTAATTACCTCCTCTAATAGCAGCACCTACATTATTAGATATTGGAATATATACAGTTGCTTTATAGATATTTTCAGTACCAAAATAATCAAATGGATTATACCAATCAAAAGTGTCTATATCTGGAACTTTAGCATCTTTACCAGTGCCCACAGTAAGAGAATCTTTAATTAATTGTATCTAATCATCCGTAGGATTTTTGATATGTTTAACATATGCAGTGTCTTCAATACCATTTTTCTCTGTAGTATAACCTTCAGTAAGCATAAATGGAGCAGTATGTTTAGGATCAGGAGTACCATCATCTTTAAGATATTGATCAAGATGATACTTTGCTTTAATAGCTTCTACTTGTTCTCTAGATGCATTTCCAAGTCCTTTAATTTCATTCATAGCTGCGTTAAAATCATCAAGAACACTTAGTTTTACAGTTCCATCTTCATTTACTGGTAAATCAGCCCTAACAATTCCGGTATTGTTATATGTGATTTTAGATAACTACTCAGGAGTAAGTTTCTAATCTCCAAAAGTTATACTTCTAACATTTTTAACTATATCCTACAAACCTGATTGAGCTAACATATTCTATAGAGAAGTATTAACAATAGGTTCACCTTTTTTATCGTTGATAGCAGAGAAGAATGAACCATATACAGACATTTGTACTCCGTCGCCTTTATCAATAGTTACCGGAGCTATATCAGCTTCTCCCATATCCTACATAACTTGTAATGGAAGAGAAGTTTTTAACTCTGTATCATCCTTACTTCCAGCATTAGCATCTTTAGACATAGATTTTTTAGTAGGACCACCCTCCAAACCTACAATAAAAGATCTGGCTTCACTAGTTTTAGATAATACTAATGTACTAATTAAGTTTAAAGCTTCCTTATCAGTTCCTCCTTCAGTTCTAGTCTTTAATAAAGATTTAGCATTCTGTGGTAATGTTTTATATATATAAGCAATAGCCTACTGAGCCTACTGAGCCTGTGTTTTATTGATTATTTGTGCTTTATATAAATCTTCTATAGAAGCATCATATTGCCCTGTTTCTTGGGCTGCTTTAATAAAATCATTAAGTCCTTGTATAAGCTAACCCTATTGAGTTGTAGCATAAGCAGTTTCTAAATTACTATTAGTACCTAAATTTCCAATACTATCCTGTATCATTTTGGTTACTTGACTAATTCCTATACCATTATTAACTACATTTAATATCTCATCTTTCCCTGATAAACTAGGGTCATTAGCTCTTAAATAGAGTAAATCCTAATTAGTCATTTGTTTCCATCCAGACTATTTAGCTTTTTCAGGAGACATTAACTTATAATCTTTACCGTTAGTCATGTATACTTGACCATACTAATCTATAGCAGCTTCATTAAGTCCTCCATTAGATTTTACATTATCTAAAGCTTTATCATACTATTCTCTACTAAATGAAAGTTGATTCATAGTTTGTAAAGCATTTAAATACCTATTTTCTACATTAGATGTAAAATCATGAAAAAAATCTAAATTGAGGGACTCTTCAACAGATTGAAGTTTCCACATAGCTACATCCACGTCACTAGGTAAACCTTTAAGCTTTTCTTTAAGCATAGTGTATAAATCTTTGCTAGTTAATTTACCCTTATCAGCATCACTAGCTACTTTAGCAGCTACGGCTTCTTCTGGAATAGCTGAAGTTCGCTTATCAGACACTATAACTGGCTAATAAGCAACATAGGGAGGAGTGGCTCCTCCCTAGTCAAACTTAAATATCATATTTCTGGTAATTTATCAATTATTATATTTCCTATTAATCTATTATCTTTGTATAAATCAGCGTTTATATAATTAGTAGAACCCGGAAAATTAGTACATTGTTCTAGGATTTTGTCTATATTTTTGGTTACAGTTAAAGTTTTCATTTTAAGGTCAGAATCTAATAAACCATATAAACAATCTACTTGTGTAAAGATTATTTTGTCTACTTTTCCTAGGTATTGTTCTACATTATTTGTGAATAACCCTATATTATTGGAATTGTTGATGCTATTCCTCTCCATACGTTTCTTAAAGATTTATCAGTGAAAAAATTGACGCCATTATCTACAGTCTATGGAACTTCTACACTATGATTATCCTACATCCACTCCTAAGCAGCCAAGCCTCTAGACCTAGTTTCCTAACCCTCTTTCAAATATTTTATTTGTTTTAGTATAGTCTAGTCAGCTTGTTCTGGTGTCATACCTCTTTTTATTAATATCCTTCTTACATTGACTATTTTCTGAGGATCAATTTCTAACTAATTAGCGAGACTATTTGCATTTTGCATTAACTTATCTATTGCTGTTTTAGCTTCTTTATTAGACATTAACTACTCGAATGCAACTCTCTCATTTGCTGGATTATAATTCATGGTGCTCATATGACCTCCTTCATGTACGCCAGTATATTTAGGAGAATTTGGACCGGTTCCTAAAACAAGTTCTCTTTTAATAGAGCCATCAGGATTTCTTGCAATATTACTATAACTACTGTATGAATTAGTATCCTATAAAACCTATAAGCTGGGCACCCTTGGCTCAGAAGATTGTTTAGTAGATAATAAACCATTTGCATAGTTCCTGAAAGTTTCTATTTCCTAATCAGTTAATCCTGCAGCTCTTGCATTATTTTCCCAAATAGGATTCTGTCTATATCTACGCATTAAAGCAAGTCTTCCCTAGTTAAATAATCCCAAATCAGAAGATTCTTCTGTTGTTTTAGTAAGTAAATTTATTTGATTTAACTTTGGAAACTTTAACATATTAAATAGCGCATTTGTGCCAAAAGTACTAAGTATGTCAAACCCTGTGTTTAAAACTTCATTACCAGTGCCCTTATTTCCATTATCTATATAGTCCATAGGTTTCTAACCTCTAACAACTGCAGTTACTAATTTAGAAGGTCTTGCTCTATCTAAAATATTAGAAGCAACCTAGGCAGTTTTATGTTCTGCCTGGGTCATCTACTTCTATTTTCTTATATTTGGAGCATTCTTACTGTCCTATTTCTTTTGCCAATTATTTCTAGTATCTTTGCTAACTTGTTCATTTCTAGAGCGGACAATAGTAACTTTTCCATTTCTATCTTTATAAAAGGATTCTCCAGGTTTTAAATGATACTAATAAGTAATTGGTAAAGTGGGTCTGTAAGAATGTACTGTATCTTGATAGCCGGGCATTAATTCTTTCTCTTTTTACGTTTCTTTTTAGTACTACTATAATTCATAGTTCTACTTATAGCAGCATACATTCTATCTATATGGTCTTTAGTAGTTTTATAGAATCTATCAGCATCTGCAGTCTAAGCTTTTAACTATGCTACTGCAAGTTTTTCTCCTTTTGCTGCTTCTCTTACCTTACGTAAGTTTAGCTTAGCACCTTTTTTGTCTTTTTTAACTTCAGTACTATACTCATAGAAAGGAGTAGACTATCGGACAGTCCAATATCTAGATTTAGGAATACTATAATATTCTCCCAATAAATCCTATTGAATCTACCTAGTAGCTGATAATACCTTATTCCACTATCTTAATTTAATAGGATCTTTCTAAATATCGTCTAATTTAACTGTACCATCAGTATATACTTTATTCCATAAAGAAACATCTTCAGGAGTTAAACCATATTTATCTGCATAATTAGAAAGACCGTATTTAATAGCATTATTTATATCTCCTTGTGCAAACTAATCTGCTCTTGCTCTTATTTGCTCATAATCAGATTTATCTTTAAATTCTTTCTCCTAAGCTAGAGCATCCCATACAGTAAATTTCTGATTAAGATATGCTGCTTCTAAAGCCCTATTTTCGTTAGCAATATTATAGAGAGATTCTCTATTTTTCATAGCTGTATTATATCTACTCGTATGATTAGCTACTTCTTGCTACTAAGCCTATTCCTACATTTCTCTTAATCTCTAATTACTCTATTGACGCCCCGCAGTAATAGCTTCATTACCTTTAGAGGCTGCCTCCAACTAAAGCATAGATTGTAGATTTCCATCAGATGTAATAGGATGACTGGCTGTTCTGGCTAACTAAGCTGCAGCCTATTGACCATTCATTTCTGCATCTAAATCAGACTGAATATAACGATGGTCTTCTTGTGGGTCATATAATATAGGCTACTTCTTTAACATATCTGTAACTTTTCTATTAGTTATGTCAGCATACATAGCTCTAGGAATACCCCATTTATCAGTAACATCAATCTTATTTATAACATCTTTTAAACTAAAGTTATTAGGCTATTTAGGTTTATTCTAGTCCGCTACAGTTGTCTTTGAAGGGTCAGTGTAAGGTTTTAATTTATAATATTTAGTATTTGGGTCTAAATAAAAATCATATCCCTATTCTTTGAACTTTTGCTAATATTGTTTTAACTATTCATCATTAAAATCACCTTCACGACCTAAAAGTCTTCTAGCATCGGTAATTCCTCCAAATGAATTATCTGTTTTATACATATTACCATTACCTAACCAATCACCTGAGTTAGCATTTCCCGACATTATACCGAATTTTCCAGAATCTTGAGCTGACTTAATTCCAAGAGTATTGTATCCTAAACCATCAGGATCATTTCCTTCAGGACTTACGTTCCATTCGTCTTCATATCCAGCTTTATACTTATCCTAATACTAACCAACAGTTGCATTATTATATGCATTAGTATTTAAATAATCCTATTTAGAAGCATTAGTATAATCGTTATAGTGTAAGTCCTACATAGTATTTAACCAATTAGCATAACCGTCTTTATACTATTTAAGACTACCAAGTATATGGTCTAAATTTTTAGAAAACACATCAGTATTCCAATTATAATCATTAGTATATCCTACACTATTCTATTTAGCAGGATTACCATTTATACTATTACCATTAGCTAATTTCTAAACAGAACCACCCTCTTTAAAATAAAAATGATTCTCAGTAAATATATCTCTCTATGTTTTTACTTCGTCACCAGTATTAGATTGAACACTCCTACGAACATAATTATATCGTTCAGGACTATTATTTAGCGGTGAATTAGTTACCTACTATTTAGATTTTGCAGTTGCTCTAGGTCTCTCATATTTCTTTTTAGAAGGTTTACTAGGTGTAGGTTGCTTAAGTAAGGAATTCTTATACGGATTTTTTACATCTAAACTAATGCCACGTAAGTTATTTTCTCTAGCTATTTTCCATATATTAGAGTTACTAAATGTTCCCTAATTATTTAATCGACTAAAATCATAAACTGATTTAACTTGTGGATTATTAAAGTGTAAATGTCTTAACTACTACCATTTACCATTTCTAAAGAAACTACTTAATTCAGCATCAGGATACAACTTCTTAAATTCTTTATTTATATCTTCTAATGATTTTTGTTTCTTTAAAGTTTCTAACTACTCTGCAGTTACCTTATACTATTTGCCATCAGAAGCAGTTATATTAAAATCCTTAGTTTTAGTACCCTTAGCCATCGTGTGAGCATTAAAATGTCCAACTGCACCTCTAGAAACTCCTGCTAAAGCAGAACAACCTGCTGCAATATTTTGCCAATCTTTAACTGCAAGAGATTCATTACTAGCTAATTTAGCCCAAGATGCTCTAGATTCAGGAGATAAAGCATCAGCTGCAGATAGGGCAGTTACTATCTTAGGTACATATTTAATTAAAGTTTTAGTTATTTTACCTGCTTTTCCAGCAGCTCCAAAACCTGGAACCAATCCCACGGCATCCATAGCAATATTAGTCCCAAGATTTTTCCACATATCTCCTGCTGATACAGACTTATCAAACATATCTGCACCAAAATTAGTTAAAGAAGAAATTAAACCTGTGCCTGCGCTTGCAGCAGTACCATATACTGGAATAAACGCCGATAAAGCAGAAGCTACATCCATTCCAGCTGCAGATATTCTAGCTATATCAGTAGCAGTAAATTCAGTATCTCTAGGTTTTCTCTAACTTGCTATTTGTCTCTTTTTATCTTCCGGTGTATTTGGATTACTAAGAGTCTTTTTATTTTCCTTTTCTTTTGCAGCCTCTTTTTCAGCTTTAGTTTGTAATTTCATACCTAACTAAGCTCTTGAGATAACCTAAGCTTTTCTTACAGAATATGGATCGTCTCTATAAGCATGTGCTTTTCCGTTTTTAAACCATATATAAAGAGGTTGCCCCTTTGCATTTTCGGAACCTTTTAATTTATATATCTCATTACCTGCAGCATCCTATACTTTTTCAAACTAATCCCAACCATCTTGTGTTTTATCAAGTAATGGTTTGTAATAAGCAAGTGCTTCACCTAGATTAGAAATCTTCTATTTACCTCCATTAACTGTCATATTAATAGCTGTTCTAAGAAAATCTCCTTTTCTATTTCCAGTTTTAAAAGCATTCTATAAACGTCTTATTGCTTCTTGACTAGTTCCACTAGTATACTTAAAATCAGTATTTCCGTTCTGCCAACCATTACCAAAGACTTCAGTACTAAAGTTTCTTTTACTTACATTAGCATAACCCTTACCTTCATTAGCTAAATACTACTGCCATATCTTATTATTAGCAATTTCCTATTCCTATTTAATAGCTGCATTGTACTCATCAGTTATATTCTAAGATTCCTGATTATATTGTCTTCTAGCTAAATCAAGAAGATGCTTTCTCTACTCAGGATGTGCAGCAATCTAGTCTGCTAATTTATATCTATCAATAACTGCCTAATCATTATTTATATCAAAAGCCTCAGGCTTTTTATCATCTGTAGGTATAGTACTTTGAGAACCAATGTTGAAATATCCATTATTCCATCCACTAATACCTGCCCTATTTGCAGCAAGTACCATGTTATTCTTCCAAGTATCTAAATTAAAATTCTTATCACTTGGATTATATTGTCCTAGAATATTTCTATAATTAGTATAAGCAGCTTTAACATCATCATTCATTTCCTACTTAGACATATAATCATCTAAGTCTGCCATAGTTTCAGCTACTCTATTAGTGTATTTTCCTTCTTTGTCTTTATTCCAATAAGGTTGAAGGTCATTAGCTGTTCCTGCTGGATTATATTTCTTTTGCCAATAAGCATCAAATCCGTTCTTAGCATAATCAAATCCATTTGTATCGTCAGAAGTTTTATTTTTAGCAGCTAAAGCTTCTCTTAACCCCTTACCTATCTAACTAGCATAGGAAGCAAATTGTCTATTAGCTTCAAAAGCCTAATACTTACCTTGCTTTCTCTTTTTTAAGGCATCATAATCTTCCTAACTAATTTGTTGACCTTTATTATTATAATAGTAATTATCAGAATCTGTATTAGAGAATTCTCCCTTAGTGTCTGTTATAGTTCCAAATTCATCAGTACTGAATCTTCCACCTCCATTATTTATATCTTCCTATAAAGCATTAGTAAAATTAGTATACGCATGCTTCCATTCTTCTTTTTGTTCTGGAGTCCAATCTGTTTTAGAATTAAGAAATGTTTCTGCGTTATCTCTTATATTCTAGAGATATAATTTAGCATCTAATTCATGACCTCCAAAATTATATTTCGATTTTTTAGTCTATTCTGCCATATTATAAAATTAGGGATATACCTAAATGAGTATCTAGATATATCCCTTCGTTTAAAATTAATTACTTCTAAATTCTTCTTACAAGACGTCCACCTCTACGATAAACAGGTTCTGATTGTGGAGCACCACCTGCCTCAGGTCCACCTGCCTCTGCTGGGGCACCACCTCCACCAAGCATTTCGAGTACCATTTGACATACCTGAATAGCGATTTGACAATCTTGATTTTGTACTGCTTGCTGAGCACCTTGCATCAACATAGCTGTTGGGTCTTCACCACCCTACTGTGGAGCAGCAGCCTCTGGTGCTGGAGCAGCTCCGCCTTCTTGAAACTTCTTAATAAATTGCATGTGTTTAAATTTAATTTGTTAATTAACTAGTTAATTATCTAATAATATTATGTATTTCAATAGTACATATTAATTATCTAAAATGCAAATAATTTTGATGACTTATGTAATTATTTATTTTTTATCGTTCTAATCTTTCTTAGATTCAGGAGTATCTACATATTCTGGTTCTCTATGGTCTTGGGCGTATAATTCTTTAAACATTCTCTTGCCAAGCCTCTTACAATACTTATTAAATAACTCCTTATTATCTTTATTAGCTTCCGCCTTTTTAGCCCAAGTAATCATCTATTTTGTAGAAATTCTACTAAATATGCGTTCACCTCCCTATAGATCCATCTGAGTTGAACCATCAGGAGCAAGTACCTTCATTACATATTTATTAGGATCATCAGATTCATCAAACTCAAAATCATCTCCTTCTTCTATACCTGAATTCTAGTTTACTTCAAGTATATATTTAGCATTAGGAAATGGGTGTAATGTCTCATCTTCAGGCTAAGCTTTATATACTGCAGTCACTTCATCATCGTCATTAATAGCTATCTAGTCAAGTGGAATTTTAGTATTTTTCATCCACATCTCTATAACTGACTACTATTCAGACCAAATAAATAGCATTCCTTCATCAGGCGCTAACTATTCTCTATCTTGAAGTCCCTTCTTTCTATCTTCTTCAGTTTTAGCTATTTCTACAGTATATTGTTTGTCTCCTATAATTATTCTTTTCTTATCCATTACGCAACAGAATTAGCATGTTTAAGCCTATTTTTAAAATTAGCCGCCCAATTAGCGGGTCTCTCAAATTCCTACATAAATACTTTAGTTGCATCTTCTACAGTAGAAGTATTTCTAAGAGCATTTAAAGCACCCTTTTCTGTACTATTTAATTCACTCCATAAATACTCTAACTACTAATTAACAGTTGGGTTTGTACCATATTTACTAAATAATCTTGCCTTACGGGTGCCTGTCCACTAAGCTAGACCATAAGAATTATGTCCATCTCTAGAAACTATATTATGTTTACCTCCTGACTCCTACATAATATTACCATAGATACCCTTAGCCTAATTTTTAGTCAACCCCTTATTCATAAAGAAATTAACTATCTAATTACCTGTAGGAGTTCTATCATCAGGCACTTCTTGAACAGTCTACTCCAAAGGATTCCATCCTGCAAATCCTTCTTTTTTCTAATTTCTAGACTAAATTCTATCTAAATTTTCCTAATTAGTTAATTCTTCTCCTATTGGAGTATATTCTATCTAAGGAGACTCTAAGTAAGAAGGAGCCTATACCTAATTATAGGATACAAATAAATCACTTATTCCCATCTAGTGTACCTCCTTTCTTGCATTCTTTAATTAAACCAGTCCTGTCTTCTGTATTATGTAGAATTTCATAAACAAGTAACTTTCCAGCTTCAATAGCTAGTTCATCTTTCTCTTTCTAAGTATTAGTATATCCCTAATATCTTTTATGTAAATCTTCTAACTACTTAGTTACTTCTAAGGAGAAAATAATTTCATTACGTTCTATCTCAGCTTGTTGTTCACCATTATTATCAACTACTGGTATACCTTTCTTAGTTAAATCTTCCGCATTTTCCATATGATGCTTATGAGCATGTAAAGCACCTTCAGGAATAACATTTTTCTAATTAGTTTCCTCAATCTTATCTGATTCTTGTTTAGGCTTATCAGTTTTACCACCTTCTTCTAACTTCTATATATCTAAACTAATTATAGGAGCCCACTCTTTAGATTCTTCTAACTATCCTCCTTCTTTCAATTTAGATACTTCTGGATATTCAAGATTAATTATAGGTTGCCACTATTCCTATTTAACTTCTATATCTATTTTATCTTTAAGCTAACCACCTTTTCTATGTTTTCTTAGATTAATTCTCTATAAGATAGCGCCGTGTTTAGCAGCTCTTAAATACTATTGTTGTATGCCACCATTAATATCCTATCCATATCTAGTATAAGCTAAATATGATTTATTAGCTAACTAATCTTGATATTCATTAGATATATTAGTCATAATATTCTATTGAGCTCTAGCTGTATCAATAAGTCTATTAGCTCGGTTTCTAGCACCATTACTAAATAAACCATACTTTTTATCTGCTTTAGAAACTGCATCCTCTATAGTATTTACAGAATCTGTATAATCTCTGCCAACTTTTTCAATAGTTTTTTTATTAGATGAAAACTATTGTGTCGTTTTTCCAAACATGTCATTAGCCCAACTAGCAGGAGTAAGTTTCATAAAGCTACTATCTAATATTTTATCAGTAGTAGTCATCTAATCAGTTCCTATTCCTAATGCAGATAATCCATCTCCTATAAATTTTCCAGCTTTCATAGCACCTCCAAAAATAGTTCCTACAGGGGAAAACATCATTGCAGCATTAGATATAGAATCATAAGCATTATTTAATCCTTTAGTTAAACCTGAATCTTTAGCATGCTATTTACCAAAGAACATATTATCTAAAGTATCTACTGCTTGACCACCAATTCCAGCTACTCCCGTCACTTTGTCCTAATTAGATAGACTTTTCCAATTAGACATTAACTAAAGACCACTGCTAAGAGAGCCTCCTAACTAACCTAGATTAGCCATTGTATAATTACCGGACATTATGCCAAAATTAGTTAACCCTGAAGAGATGGGATTTAAAGCATTAGAAGCTGTCTAATAATTCTAACTTATTTGCTACTATCTTATCTTAGCCTGTTCATCTTGTTGTACTTTCCATATATTAGTCTATTGCTAATTGATAGCATTTATAGTATTCTAATCTAATACAGAACCAGCTGTAGTAGGGACTAATCCTCCAACTAATCCCTACTATACAAACTGAAATCCTGCCTAACCTTTCTATATTAGTCTTATTTTTTTATGCATAACTAACTTGATATATAGTATTTATAAAATCAATTATTGCTAGTTCTTTACCTGAATATCTAATTCTAATCTTTATGAATTTATCTCTCATATCAGTTTCCTTTCTATTTTGAGCACTTCCAAAATTATACTTATAAATATTCACATCATCTAACCAAGAAGATGTATCAAATGGGTGTATTCCATTCTCGAAATCTACTTTATATAAATTATACATTGCATTATCCCTACCCTCAGTGGTTTCTGAATATCCAGTCAATGCAGAAGAAGAATATCCAGGAATTGCTATTTCACCTCTTTCTTTTACTGCATCTGGAATAGGTGAATTATATAAAGGTAATGGAGGTAGTTTATCCCCAGCTCTAGTGCCTGCTCCATCTTTCCAAGTAGAGTTTTCTGGAGTGCATAAAGCCTTAGTAGAATCCTTTCTTTCATACTCATTTTTATAAGTAATCAGTAAAGGATTTATCTATACTTTCCATCTATCCTCAAGATAACGCATATTAGAAGCCATTAAACCTCTTCCCCCAAAAGAAGAAGCTGAAGTATCAGACTAATCATCAACATCAATAGCAGGAACGTGATTCCAAACTCTGAACTCCTATCTATTCGGATAATACACAATTTCACCTCCAGATAAGTGTCTATAATCATGTTTTCCTACCTAAGCCATTATATAACTGTCTTCTACTTCATTAATATACTTAGCTCTTGCAAAATAATTATGTGGTAAATCTGCTGACTTGTTCTATTGTCTAGTCTAAATCTTCAGGAAGTCACTATTATACTCAATATCACAACCATTGTATTGCCAAAGAGCTTTCATAGCTTCTTGTCTAAAATACATATTTGGTTTATCTTTTGCAAAATCATAAGCCTCTCCTATTACTTCATAATGAAAAGATTCAGGTTTTGCTTTATTAGCTATCAATTCCAAATTAGTAAATATCTTATGAACACTAGGATCATTAACTACAATAAACTCAAATTCAAATGGATGCTATTTACCATACCAATAACATGGATATATGTCATCTGCTATATCAAATGAACCTGCCTAGCCATGTTTCCAGAAATCAGTACTTAAGAACTGCATATTCCATTTAGGAATAATTGCAACGGTAGATTCATAAGTAGCTACATTATAACTAGCTACTTTATTATAATAGTAATCTTCTAGTGTTTGTTCAGAATTAGGTATGGTAGCATTAACAGTAGCTCTGATATTTAATAATTTAACTATGGTATCAGGATTTATCTATTTATCTTTAGGTAACATTTCTCTTTTACCCTACAAATTCTTGAATATAGGAGCATTAGTATGAATTAATTCTGAATAAGTAATAGTTTGTGCATGAACTATATAAGTTTGTATAGGACTATCATTATACTTAAACATATTATCAGAGTAGGAAACTAATTCTTTCCATTTAAAATACATAGACATAATATTAGTAGATTTAGATAACTAAACATCATTAGATACTTCTATCTAAGCTGATAACTTACCATACTAATTATATAAATTATTAATAATTTCATATGCCTTTGTTTCTTTAAATTTTTCTAAACAGTTGTCAGAAGTCACACCCTATATGTCAACAGCAGTTAACTGCTACTCCGCAATGTCTATACTTTCTTTAGTATTAGGCTCCCACTTATTTACATCTGTATCAGCATAAGCATGGTTCTTTTTATTTCTATAGTAGAGTTCAGAAAGTAACATAGCCCTCATATCTTTATGTATAAATACACTACTTATTTTGTTATGCTCTTCATCCTTAGTAGTTAAATAGACCTTTTGAACTCCAGTCTCATCCATTAAATCTCTTGTATACAATGGTGATTTAGGATTTATATATAAGCCATATACAGAGACATCATGAGTTGGGAACAGGGCATCTCCTACATTACTTAAAGGAAATGACTCCTACATTTCTCCTTCAGAATTAGTAAATTTTAGCTTCTGTAAAGTAAAATTCTTATAATTACCATAAATATCTCTACATAGTTCATAACTAATATCATATGGTACATTATAATTAGGAATTACTCTATTAGATAATTGCAATATACCTACAAAATAACTTGTTGTCATTACTGTTCCATAAGTAGTTTTATAAGTTCCATTCTTAGTTAAATAACTAATAGGTACTGATATATTCTATACTCTCTCATCTAAAGTAGGATCAAATACTACATTAGTTAAAGTAATGCCATCTGCAAAAGAACTAGTAGAGTGACTTGTACCTAGTTTAGCTATCCACTTAGACGTTTCTCTATTAAATGAGAATGGTATATTATTTATATTCTCCATAAAACTAGGAACCCAACTGTAGAATGTAATAAACTTATCTAGCAACTCATTATAACATAAATTCCATACTTTCTCCTAGAAACCAGTAATATTATCATAGAAAGTAAACATTACATCTCCTTTGTAAGAATTGTAACAAGTTTTTACATTACGAACTCCTAATGTAGGTGTAGTCTCTCTTTCTCCAAGAGTAATATTATTATTCAGAAATTCTTGTACTGTAACGTCTGAAATACAAGTTAGAGAATTTCCATCAGTCTTCCAAATCTTCTTAGCTACAGTATCTACTCCATATACATACTAAGTGCTGACTCCTCTTTTTCCAGGAGTCTTCAGAATACTATCTGCCCATTGACTACCGAACATATCAGAAATGATAGTTGGGGTCTCTGGAAGCACTCTAGAAGTGGCTACAAGCTATCCTGATACCTATTGAGCTGCTGTCTAATTAACTGGAGCAACTGCAATTCCATGTTCAAATATAATTAATAAATTGGAATTTAATGAAATTAACTTAGTTATTTCTCCATATTCCCTAGTATAATCAACACTATTAGTCTTTCTAAATACTCTATAACCATTTTTATATGCATCATTAATATGAATATCAGAATACATAATACGTGTTCCAAACCAATTCTTAATATAAGGAACATCAGGCAATAGATTATTCTATCTATCACTTAAAGATTTACTAAATCCCTTATTATAAATGTGTGATTCTGGAATTTTATATGTGCCTTCTACACTCATAGGAGTATATGGGAAATAACCTCTGGAGTGTCCTGTCATTTGTTTTTCATCAACATTAGAACTATCTAAAGTACGTATATTTAAATTGTAGGATGAACGTACTCTAAAGGTCACCCACATACCTAACTAAACAGCATTAACGTCTCCTAAATTTATGTTTTCATAACTCTCCGTCTTCTCTGGATTATAGTTATCTTTCCAAGTATCTTCATCAACAATTTCATCATTATAAGGAGCAGAAGGGGAATTAAAATTTCTTATTAATCGATGCGTAAACTAACATATATAACAGTCACCTCTATAAACACTAAATGATTTATTATTATCTTTATCTGTTTCTCCAACAACTAGAGATTTAGTTTCTAAATCCTTAAAAGCTATTCTATCGGATATTGCACTATAAGGAGAATTATCATCCATTCTTATTTTTACATAATCTAATAAATTAACTAAAGAATAATTAGGAATGTAGATATTAACAGTCTCTGCTGGGGAGAAATTATTAGCATCTGAAGCTATACCTAAATAAGCTCCAAAACTACCTCTTACAATGTCTGCATTTATCCTTTTATTAGAAATAGTTTCTGAATCTTCATCAGAGTTATTTTTTGAATACTCACTCTTATAATCGTCCCCTATACATTCATATCTAAAAGCCTCTTCTGCTAAGCCTGCCCTACTTCTAAATTTATAATCATTAAGTCCTACGCATTTTACGTCATCAGGCACTGATATAATAGGCAAATTATAGCTATTACGTATATTCATATCATAATAACTATTTAAATAGAAATGCCTACCCTTATTAGTAAAATAATTAGAACTATGACCCACAAGTCCATTAGTACTTTGAGATATAGTCAAACCTATTAAATGCTTATTACCAGTAAATATTTGATTATAATAAGCTGGGTTAACTTCATAGTCAGGACATAAAATTGCCTAAACTTTAACTTTAGATGAGTCTTTTATAATTAATCTATCTTTAAATGTTTGAGTTAATTTTCTAGATTCATCATTTTCGACTATCTTGTACCCCTTAGGACATTTAGTATTTCTACCATCTAGTTTCTTCTTACTAAACAGCCTATTAGTACCATATCTTACTTCCTAAATTGCTCCTAGAGTAGCTAATGTTGCTCCTACGGCTAATCCGGCACCTGCTGCTATTACAGCTGAAGCTCCTGCAATACCCAAAGTAGCTCCCAATCCAGTAGCAGTAGCACCTGCCGCTACTAAAATACCTCCAATAGCAGTACTACCTGCAGTTATGGCACCAGATAGAGAAGCTCCTGCTAATACTGCAGCTCCTGCTCCTGCTGTAAATACACAAGCCGCAGCTATAGCCACTACTCCAACGCCTGCAGCTATACCTTTTAATATTTTTCCAAATAAGCCAGATGACTTCTTCTTAAAATGAAAACTATATCTGCTTAAGAATCCCTCAGATACATAATTAACATCGTTAATATTAGAAGTTTCAACATGGGTAGTATTTAAGTTATTACCTAATTCTGTTAAAATACCATCAGCAGTAGCTATACAAGGAACATGGGCTTCCTAATCTACACCCATAGTTACTCCCTAAGCTAATATTGTAGGAATACGAGACTATCTAACAAAGAAAAATCCAGTGGCATATTTTTTAAGTTCCTATATTGCTTCTTTAGATATTCTAATGTCAAATCCGTGAATTACATTAGTATCTCTATTAGATTTAAGTCTAACAACCCCTTTTACATTTTCATTCTAAACATTTTTAGCTTCCTTAGTGGATACTACTAAATAATTGCTTTCATTATAAACAACTTTATCAGGTATATTATATTGTGAATAAGTTATTTCTCCATACTTTTGAACATTAGTATTACCTCTAATATTAAAGACTGGTGTTAACTAACCATTAGGCAATATATATACTACTCCTAATCTATATAATTCTTCATTCCAATATCCAGTATACTTATATATAAACTCTGAATTATAATATCCCTAGCTAGTAGATGATACTATATAATTTTCATCTATATTACATATGTAATCCCTCTCTTCTAGATAAGGTAAAAAATGTAGAGATAAATCCTATAACTTATCGTATGGAATATCCTATTTATGTACATTACCTAGAAATAACATATTCTGACACTATTCCTGAGTTTTGGCTGCATCTATTATTTCATAACTCAGATTAATATCTTTATCAGTAACATCAAATGTAGGCTCAAAACCCGTAATATTTACAGTGGCAGTTCCTGAATTAGATATTATAAACTTTTTATCTATCTTTTTATATTCTGTGTTAAAATTTTCTTCCTATTCTGCAGTGTAACGAGAATAATAAACATATAAATAGTTATAAGATAAGTCTATATTAGATAAATATAATGAAACACCTTTATAACTATTCTAATTTTTAACACCAGTAGTTATACTAGATGGGTTACTAAAACCTATAAATACACTAACTAATCCTGATTCTGCAACAAAGTCTGTTTCATTACCATCGGCATCAGATAATTTAATATAAAAGTGATAGTTACCCACTTTTAAATTTCCTCCAGATGTAGTTCCTTTATATTCTAATTTAGGTATAGTGCAAACACGTTTAAATAATGAAGTATCAATATCAAACTATGCACCTTGGTCATATATATTAGTGTCATTATCCCCTTTCCTATCTATTATCTCATAAGTATTTTTACCTGTAGCACTAAACCTACTATTAATTAATCTTGGCACATTTATACCATCGTTAATAATTAAGTTGACTGAGCCATCATAACTATACTAAGGAGTGATATTTACTGGATGTTCTAGGTCAAACTATAGTTCATCTGTTATAAAATCTGATAATTCCCCTATTTCATGCAATATAGGTACATTCTCCGTTAGAGGAACATAAATTTCTTTATTATCTACAACAGTTTTTTTAAGCCATTGAGTTCCTATAGTCTCTGGAAATATAGAACTTATATTACTAAGAAATTCCTCTTCCCAACAAAAGTTTGGTTTATATTTTTCATACAAGATTTGCCAAGCAACAGCTGCTGGTCTATTTTCTTTATAATTACCAAAGTCATCTGTTGATTCTTGTCCGTCAGCTCCTATTCCTAATGTTTTGAAATATTGTCTATAAGAATAATCCTTAAAAGTAGTAATTGGTACATCTATTGCCTAATCATTATCTACAGGTCCTTTTGTACCGTCTTCCCCTAATTTAGCATTTGGTATTACTTTATATGTTTTATCTATAATTATATCAAAAGTATCTTCTAATTCCTACTCTGTATAGAACTATTCCTAGTATTCATATTTGTTCTAAGTCAGTCTATAATTTCTTAAGGGATTATACTCATAAACTAAGTTACCCTTAGTAGGTAGAACTTTCATCATTGTATTAAGTGAAAGATCTGTGGCTAGTACTTTACTTTTTGTTATATTTTCTGCCATAATTATTTAAGAACTGCTAACCAAGGAACTAGTTTCTCTTGACTGTTAAATGCATATACAATCTAATCTGGGTCATTACCGTCGTGTACTCTATTTCTGGTACAGATTCTAGCTTCATCTTTGTAATTAGTACTTGATGCTAAATATAAATCTCCATTCTCGTATTTAAATAATGATCCGGAATTAGTTTTTTCAAATCTTATATCATTAATATCTGTGATTTTCTCCTTGTTTTTAAATTGCGGCTCGTTCGTTTTCATATTATAGAGTGAGTAAAAAATTAAATCTCCATAATAGGCACTATAGCTACCTGGATAAATGCTTGGTGTGTAAGTATCCCAAGGCTATAACTATCCATCTTTATATATATAAAGGGTATCACTATTATAATTACCTGGCATGCTCATTAACGGAGCTTTTGAACCTAAATTACATGGTTGAAATAGATATTTAGTATCAAAAGATTCTATACTAGTATCTGGAGTTTTATAATTTACCTATAACTATATAGGTAATGTCTTTAATACACTACCTATTTCTATATTTATATTAGATTCATTTATAGGGTTATTAACATTATCTTTAGGCTTATTATTTAATAACCTCTATACATAACTGTTATAGTTATATCCGTTGATATTTAAATAAGGCTTAAAGTCAATTTCTGATCCATTTTCTTTTTTAAACTCTGCTTTATAAACCATATCTACTGTATATGTAGAAGTATATGGCTATAAATAAATTATATCCTTCGTTACAGTTATATTCTATGTAGAAACTTCATCAGACACTTTATAAAGATTTCCAAATAACGCTATTAAAGCCTCTCTTATATATATCTCATTATCTGAAGCCATATTAACCATCCTTTTATTGCCTGCTATATCAGTCATTACATAGGTACTTATCCAAGCCCAATCAGTATTTGTAGGAGGATTTGTATATTTAACATCTATGTTATAATTTACAGTACATCCATGGCGATCCTCCACATCTGAAGGATATGATTCTAATGTACATAGATTTAATTCATTTTTTGCGTTTTGAGTAAATGCCTTATACCCGTTTTTAGCCATTATATAATTGCGAAGCTGGTTCTTATTGTTGTTCCAATTAATAAATGTTAGTATATTATATTTGTTTTTTAGAATAGAATCTCTATCCATTTCTCCCGCAGTATGACCACTTATAATAGGTCTATCTCCATAACTAGTACTTGATAACCAATAAGGAATTCCAGTACTAGAGTAAGGCGATGCTTTAGTATCATAACCATTCATTGTAACTGCATGGGTCCAGTTTAGCATCCACATTATATAAGTACCATATATACCTGACGTATAATATATGTCAGAATCGTTAGTCAGTCCAAATTTAACCAAGTCAGCCTAACAACTAACTAAAGGCTTAATTAAAGTACCAGACATACTAGAATTATTATACATAGGAACATATTTACTAAAATCTAATAATTCTATATTCAATTTTAGTTTATTATTCTATAATTCATTTAACTACTATGTTTTACAAGGAGCATTAGGCACCTCTGTTTCTTGATAGTTATAGTTATAATAATTTATTTTTGCAAATTTTGAATTTGTCTTATCTTGATATTCTACTTTCCACTAATTTTTATAATTAGTGTAATCTTCCCATAGTTCTTTAGCTGAACTATCTGTAGTATATCCTAACTAATGTAGTAATGAAGTACTTAAACCTGTAGTAGAATAAATGGAAGATACTAAAGGCTATAATATAGGAGCTTCTTGTAGCGTACCCTACATGTTCATATAACCATTATTATTAGGAGAAGTTACATAAGTGTTTCCAATATAACTAGTTATCTATAATGCCTCTTTAATATTTTCACTGTCAGCACCTTCACTTAAACTAAATGTATCATAAGTTTCCTATAAACCGGCATCTAAAGACACATCTATCTCTCCTGTTATTCGTTGTACATTAGCAGATAGTGTATCAGATAAATTATTTGATACTGTAGTAGGTGCTTTATAATCAACTACTTTAGTATTTAATTTAGAATCATATATAGGAGCTATATCTAGATTTAATGTTAACTTCTAGTCATTATAATCCTTTAGTGAGGTATAATACTAATTAAAAGAAGTGTTAGTCCATAACCAACGATAAAAAACTCTATAATCACTTGTATACAATGAATTATAATTACCTAAAATATCTTTAGTTGTATACTTTACTGTAATTTTAACTAAATAAAGCATATTACTATAGATAATACCTGCATCATTGCTACAAGCATAGTAATTTGTATTTAGTTCTCCTGTAGGAGGTTTATCCTTTGATGTTTTACCGCTTTCAGTTATTAAATATACAGAACCATCGCATTCTTTATCTAAAATTGTTCCAGCATGGTAAATAGTATTACCTTGTGAATCAATATTAGTTAAAGTTCCAGCTTGATTTAATTGTATATTTAAAGGTATTACCCCGGAATAGGAGACTCTGTTATTAATATGATATGCAGCAGCTATTCCCTAGTTATCACAAAACTCCAAAACTACTTCTTCTATACCTTTACCCTCTTCCACATAGCAGTCTAATCCTAATTGTATGGTACTTAAATTTTCCCCATTAAAATATCTCCAATTAGTTAATTTAATATTGCCACTATTTATTTTGCTAAAATCAATATATCCTTCCTATTCATATACATCTAAATCTCCGTAAGTCATAACCGGAGTAACTTTGTAATGATATATAAAGTTAGAGTTATCAATAGGCACCTCTCTTGTCTCATTTGCTGTTTCATTTTCTATAGTTACAGTTTGACTAACAGGCACTTTAAAAGAACCTAACTTTTTACAAAATGAATTCTTAAAATAATTATTTACAATAGTATCTGGAATTGCATAAGGTTTAATTTCTGATAATTCTCCATCAGAATTAGTTGTATAATATTTTATCTGTCCCTCCTCAGATTCCTTTTTTGGCTTTTCATAAATAATCTAGTCTAAGTCAATTAAGTATTGTCCTACTATCGGTTCATTATTTTCTACATACTAAGTTATTTTGTTAAAAGAGTAAGATTGATCTTCTTTTATTTTATTTAAAACATTTTCTTTAAAAGAATTAAAATTATAATCGTGCTTAAACTATTCATAATTAATAGCATCTCCTATAACATATCCTTTTATTTCTTCCGGTACATTCTTATCATCTTTTTTAACAGTATATTTATATGTGTTAGTTATATCAAACCCTGGTTCTAATGAATCCATCGCCTGAGTAATAGCAACATTATTTAGTAACTTATTAGAGGTCCTATCGTAAGTCCATGCTTTATAGGAACAACTTCCAACTTCTCTAGAATCATTTACCTCTTTAAGAATCCATTCAGATGTGCTTACTTTTATTCCTTTAGGATTTATGTTATAATTATCAGTGCTCCAATGAAAATTTAAATATACATCATAAATATTGTAATTAATATTACATGAAGTAATTGTTTCTTTTTTATCATTTTTTACTTTACCATTTACTACTTTAGTACTTGTACCTGTTTTATATACATTATAAGTACATTCAAAACCAGTTATGGTTTCTAATTCTGCTAAAATAGCTAGTTTACCTGATACTTTGGACTAGAATATAGAATATCCTGAACTTAATAAGTTTCTATAACTATCAATATCAGGCTAACTACTTCCCTGAGTGTCCTATGCTATATTAATATAGAAATCAAGATTAGACCTTTCTCCTATATTTTCTTTAGTAATAGGTTGTGAGGTATTTATTTCACTTGATGTATGTTTTACTTTATCATACCATCTAACGGAACTATCTAAGTAAGTAATTTTACCTGAATCTTCTATACTAACTATATGTAATTTAACTATTTTCGGAAATCCACCATGAATGTGGTCGGTATTACCTAAATCCGATAAATATGTATAATTCTTTTCTAACATATCTGTCTGTGATACATATATAATATATTTATCACCAGGATTTAGATTATTATCAATAAGTACCTATTTAATAGAAGTATTAGTAATTTTACCATTGGAATCCTAGAATGCACTATTATCAATTTTATGTTCTGCAGAAGATAATTCCTTACTACTAATATTTCTTTCAGGAGATGGGAAACAACCTATCTAAGACTTATTAGTTAATGGATTATACGAAGCAATATATATAATATCTCCGAATTCACAAGTACCTACTGGAATATAACCCTCAGGTAAATAAGCTGTCTCTACTCTACCATTACCCATATCATTCTATAATGATAATTCATTACCATTCATAGTTAATAAAGTCGCATTAAGGGCATGAGTAAGACAAGTAGCCTGAGTGTTGTCAGGTGCAAAATCCATGACTAGTCCATCTCCAAAGGTATTTTTTGCAGTCATTATAGTATTACCTGCCATAAATTATTTCTTTTTATATTTACGTTGTTCATCTATTATAAATTCATAATTATATTCTGATAATAATATGTCTTTGAACTTTAAGGGTTCTCTAAGTAATATTAATTCAGCTTTATCTGTTTTTAGTTTTGCTTGATAGAAAGAAAAACCTCTGTCCCAAGAATATGGAAATTTAAATATAGCTACATGCCCACTCTACATAATGTTACATTCATCATATATTTTGAAAAACATAACTTTTTCAAATATAAAATTCTTTTTGGGTCTTCCTCTACCAGTATGTTTCTAAGCTAAATAAGCTTCATATTGTGGTCTAGTTAGAGCAAAATAGTAATATCCACCCCATTTGATTTTCTTACGCTTATACATCACTCTTAACTTAGTTCTCATTTTATGCTAATAATATTCAAACCAACGTAATGAATTTTTCATCAAATATCCTGAATAAAACCATAACTTACCCTAATTAACAAGCACATCTCCGCCGTAACTATTATGTAAATAAAAGGCTTTCCAACCATACTAGAGTATTCTTTTTATATCAGATTGTGCTATAGTTGGGTACATTTCAAATATCTATTCATAATAGTCCTAAATTGTTTTCTATTTCAATACTATTTACCCTAATTAGTGTATTCAGTTATTTTATCTTTATCTCTAGTAGCTAAGTAAATGGGTTTTTCTCTTCTTGTTCTTTTTTTACTTTCCATTACAAACTATAACTAATAACCACAGAAATTAGATGTAATGAAATCCACATCACGCCATTTACCTCGTCTAAAAGCTTTCTTAAAATCATCTCCTTCTGTCCTTTTCATCTATATGTAAGATTGTGTTCTACCCATTCCAGGTAATTTAAACTATGTATTATTCTCAATAATATCATCAATAATTAATCTTACACTACTCATCCAAATAGAAGCTGCTAAATCTCTTTTACTCCCATCGGAATAGACTTCTTTACACTATTCAGGAGTCATTTTAAGCTTTCTAACCGGAAAATTCATAAATATGTCGTGGCATGTAAAAGAATGCCCCATTGCAAAGTTACTCATTTATATTTATTTAGTTATTGGAAACAAAAATAGGGAAGCAAAATTGCCTCCCTATTCATTACATTGGTTTATATGATTTATTATATACCTTTCTGTCCCAAGAATATTTGGCATCTAGTATATCATTCATTTCATTTTGTGAAATATAGTCAGGTACTCTAGCAGCATCTAATAGAAATAACCATCTTTTACGTAAGAATTGGGCTTCCTACATAATTACCTAGTTATGAGTTTTAAAAGCCTCTTTTTGTTTAATAGTATAGGCTATATAAGCTGCTATAGCACTTGCTTCTTTATCATTTATATCAGGTAATCCATCTTCGTCTAAAATATTAGCATGATATAGTAAATTTACTGTATCCAAACCTTTATTTACATATAAGGTATTACCTACTCTTTTATATTTAACAAACTTACCACTTATATAATAAGGATTGGTAAATGCTTTTCTGGATTCTATATAATTCTCTACATTTGCAGAGTAAGGATCCCCATCCTACTTTACATTACTAGTATAATTATAATCTTCACCACAATAAGTAACTGCTTCTATTATAGAAACATCACATGGTAACTAAATAGACCCATTAGAGCAATCTACTTTTAACTGTACCTATTTAAGTATAGTATTTTTATTTCCTATTTTATCGTAAGCAATTAAACCAATTTCTTGTAAATCTTCTAAATCGCCTGTTACATCATATTCTGTTTTAGCTTGACTTATTGCATAGTTAAAATTCATATTGTATTTAATTAGTTACCAGAAGTATATTGCTAGTCATTAGGTAATTTAGGAGCAGCTGCTTGTCTATAATAATATAGTTTCTCTTTAGTTAATTTGTCTTTAATTAACTAATCAATAAAACTATTATTTACATCAGGTCCATTTAAATCGTCTAAATTGCAACACTTATATTTACTTAGTTGTCTTGGATCTTTAAATACTGCAACTATAGACACTTGCCTTACAAAAGGAGCATTAAATAAAAAACAATCTAACATTCCATTTGCATTAGGAGCGAAGTCAATCCATACATAAGGTTTAGTTAATCTCCTTCTTCTATATTTTATAGTTTGTAATTCAGACAATGATGTGACAATAGTAAATTTATTCTATCTATCAGTAGCTCCTAAATACTTAATAGCCTAAGTTCCGTATGTTGTGACAAGTTGTGGTATTTGAAAATGTGCTGTAATGGTGTCGCCATCACTCTTTTTACCACAAGAGCATCTCTCTAAAGATTCACAATCAACATCTACACAATTAATAGCCATTAATAAATCGTCTATAGGAGCAATTCCTTTAGAATGTAATTCATTTATTATTGATAATCGACAAGCTACTATTTCATCCTAGAGCTAGTCTATATTCATAGATAAATTCTAGTGATAACCTCTTAAACCCGATACTACATCATTTCGTATCTAACTAGCTAATTTCTCTATGTACATTTATACTTACTATTTAGATTTATTTTCCTCAGGATTCTATTTAATTCTATGCTAACATGTAAAATTATAACAACGTATACCCTTTAAATAAGTAACTTTCGATTTTAGTTCTGCAATTTCTGTACATTTATCTGCAATAGCTTTAGATTTTTCAAAGGAAACTTTATCAATTTCTCCTCTTAATCCTTGTAGCTGTTTTCTAAAATCACTCTCTAATTCATGATAGTCTTTGATATACTTGTCACAAGTCTTCTACAGAAAATCATACTAATCCTGTTTTAAATCTTCTTTTTTATGTTGTACTTCTACTAAACTTTGTTCGGCTTCAGCATCTGCTTGTTTCTTTTTACTATTAAAAGTAAAAATATAAGTAATGGCGGCACCCAGACCGCCACTACCTATTATTGGTAAAATCCATTCAAGCAACACTTGTTCCATTAACCCTTAACAGTCTTTACTCCTTTAGTTAATTCTGACTCTGTATGAGATTCAGAACCAGGATTAGAGACTTCTGCATTAGTATCCGAATCTATAATAGTGCCAACTTTTTTCAAAGCAGTTTCCCAAGCGCTAACTAAGTCAGCATCATTCTTAACCCAGAATACATGAGTTGTATAAGAGTCAAGGCGTCCACCGACAACGCTCAATGGATGACTGTTAGCAGGGGCATGATATTCAATGATATACTGATTATATGTAGCACCCACAATAGGAGTTTCTACTTGACGGATAGCAGACCATTGATAATTTGCAGCAGTAGGAAGTCTTAAATCCTTAATAATTTGAGAGTAGGTACCAAATGCATTCTTACCAAACTTAACTAATGCTATAGGGTCAGTAGCTTGTACCTTATTAGGGTTCATTGCTGCTACTTCATCATCATAATCAGCTGCTTCTTCAAAGATATTGATAGTTACCTTTCTGAATCTCTGATATTCTGTAGCACCTGTAAGAGTAATCTTACCCGCACCATCATTGGCTACCTTAATAAGGTCTTTATCTACTTGGAACATATGATTAGACTTAATTGTCTTCTCAAGTCTGTCTGCAAGAGCCTTAGCAGTATCATCCTTCTTAGCAATAAATTCTACCCAGAAAGGTTTGCCCTTATGATGCCAAGGAGTTGAATAAATATAAGGTTCAGCACCTTCTACTCCTAAATAAATATCAAGTCTTAAATAATTAACTGCATGGTCTGTAGGTACAACAGAAGTTAACTTAGTGAAGTCAATTGTTGCTTCACACAACTCTGCTGAATATCCCTTACGTCTACGAATACAATCAACATTATCTTTTACAAAGAGAAAATCTCTCTTAATCTTGAGAACATCCTTCTAAACTCCATCAACTTTCTCTTTCTTACCTTCAAAGAGAACTACTCCTTTACCTGAATCCGGATCCAGATTACTATTAATAATAGTTTGTGTCTAAAAATTTAAACCTGCCATAATTAGTTATAATTTAATTAAAATTACTACTGTTGAGCTGCCTACTATTGAGGTGCAGCCTACTACTGTCCAGTTGGTCGGGCAATAGTATTAGTCATCTAAATATTATTTGCCAGTCTTGGATCATTTGAATGCTCCATAACTAAGTGTACCAACTCATTTATAATCTCTTGGTTTACATAATCTGGAAACTCCATAATTTGAGAAGTATCTTCTGTTAAATCAATCTATTCTTGTGTCAAACGAATAAATTGAGGACTCTTTACATAATCAATTTGCACTTCTACTAACTAGAAGAGAGAATCGTCTTTACCATAGCGGATTTCGCAACGAACATTGCTTGGATTTGCAACTCTTACCGCAGTTGGTTTCTCTACTAAAGAAATATCTTTTGAAACTTCTCCATTTTTAAGTTTAAAGGTTCTCTAGAAGTTAGAACCAGCTCCGGAATCATCTGATGTATTAGTAGCAACGGCTCCATTATCACTAGTTACTTTATAACCACCTATAGGCATATCAGTGCCAGTATAACCAGATGGATTAGATTCTCCTACTGTTCCGGCAGTAACTGGGTCAGTTGGAATAGTGATACTAGAAGCCTGATTATGTATATAATAATACGGACGCATTGGAGATGGTCTATTGTAAATATCAGTTACAATCTAACTCCAAGAATCCGCAGTAAGTCGAGTTGCAGGAATTTGAATATATGAACCTGCATCCCAACAATCTTTTTGTTTTGCAACATAATAGATACATACACAGTTAAGCATATGTAAATAATCAATGGGCATAAATACCTCATAAGTAGCACCATTCAAAGATTGAATCTAAGAATGGGCTGCACTTAAATAAGAACTGGCAGTTGCATACTATATATCTGCAGAAGGACTCTGTCCATCATATGTGGGATTAGTACCTCCTCCAGTATAGTTATTGTATGGCTTAGTCTTGTTAGAACTAGTCACACCATACTTATGAGGTTTTAAATAAGCCGTAGATTTTAAGACTCTTAAATCGTCAGTAGTCTGCTGATTAATATCATATACATTATATACTTTATTAATATACTAATTAATCGCCTTATTAAAAAGGTAATTAAATTCGTACAGTTTAAGAGCTGGAGCTTGAATCTTACTCAATTCTATTAAAGTTGCTTCAAATATCTCGTGTTGTTACCCTATAGGCTTTTTATCCTATAGCTCTAAAACTTCTTATTTGTTTTAGTCCAGCATACATATTCTTCCTAATCTCTTAGGAAGGGGAACACTCTTGGGAATATTATATTCTATTATTTAGGTTCAATTCCTATGCGTTACGGTGATTATTTATATTATTAAATAATTTACCACGGTATTAGCGTCACAGCCTCCACCGTTTTTGCTCCCTACTGCTTACCTATTACTAGATAAGTGGGCAGTATTAATTTATATTGTTGGAGTTGGATTTTTTATATACCGAGTATGATTTTTCCATAAACCTCTACCTAAATAGCCATCAAATATATTAGGATCATCTGTATGATGTACTCCAACATAAATTTTATTGTTTATTAAACAAGTAGTTCTATATACAATATATTTTATAATAAATTAATTTTAATTCTACCTAGCTGTCATTTAAAACGATTAATTTTGTTTATTATTTCTTATCTGAGAGTTCTTCATCTACGAACATTTCAGGATAAGTATCTTTACGAATCATAGCCATGACTTTACTATTTTTAGGACTTTGCATCCATTCAATAGCAGCATCATCTGTTGCTCCCAAGATGCATTTTCCATCATCTCCGAAAACATAAAGACCTTGTTTCTTTCTAATTACTCCATGTTCACGGGCTTCAATAAATAACATACGGAATTGCATATCTCCTCCGGTGTAACAATTAATAATCTTCTCTGGAGTCTTTTCTGCAATAGAAATTAAATAATCCTCAACATCTGCATTAGGTTGATTCTTCATATTTCTACCCAATACTCTAGCCACAAGCAATCTGCCGTCATAACCTCTTTCATCATCGAGAATGAAGTTAATAGCCTGATGAATAAGTTTCTTTCTAGTAACTCTACGAGATGCATCAAGACCAGGTCTATCAACATATAACTCAGCAGCACCATAACGAGGTCTTGTAGAATGTTTGTCTACAGTACCATCAATTAAATAATCACCCTTATCATTCTTAGCATATCTATCTACAGCAATAAGATCGCAGTTTTTAATTGCTTCCCATTCAGCAGCTTGATAAATATCATCCAAATCAAAGGACTTGCCATCAGTAATAGTAAATACTTCAGTTACTGGAATAAAATGTGCTAAACCTAGCGCTTCTCTATTTCTTTCATCTTCTGTAAGGATAATATCTCCATATGAATTTACCTACTTTACACACTCTGGAAAACGTCCAGTTTTAGGATTTCTTTGTGGCTGAATAAAATATTTCTATCCAACTTTACCATAAACACTTCTAAGAACAACAACATTACTCTTTAAGTCACCGTCCTTTACATCATTAACTTTCTTTGCCATAATTCATTATAAATTTCTATGAATAGGTAGGAGAGCACCTCGTCTCCTACCATATCTTAATATTATTAGATAATCTTTTTAAATCTATTAATTAAATCAATATTCCTTAGCTTTAAGGATAAATGATTTATAAGGGTTAAATACAGCGATGCCTGCATATCCCCAAATTGTCATAAGACCACCAGCTACAGGTGAACTTACAACACCACTTTCACCTCCTGAGCGACCACCTACACCAAGAACTTCGTTGAAAATGTAGTCTTTACCCTTCAATGAGAACATTTGAATAGGAGGTTGTGTAGATGTCTTACCAGTTGTCAAATCAATACACAAGAAATATGGGTCTTGGTACTCTCTAGACAATGTTCTATCAACCTTAAAACTGATAGTATTGCCTCCCCACTCATATGCATCGAATGTAGCACCTACTTTAATATACTTTCCTTCACCTTGCTTAGACCAGAGATAAGCTCCATCAGTCTTTCTAGTAGAAAGATACTCACCAAGTACTCTCTGTACAATAGCCCAAGCTTTTTCATTACATATAAAGCAGAAATGATTACCTGTTGGCTTATCTGCTTTTGATACCATATCAGAAATTACTGTATGGAATGTACCTATTGTAACTCTATTTGCAGAATACTTACTTGCAAATCTTTCAATTTGAGGGATAGTACCATCACCAATGAAGATAGGTCTTCCTGTAGCTTTATCAGCTAATGTAGTCTTACCATCAACACCTACAGTACCCTTAGCGAGCAAAATCATATTCTCTCTTGCATACAAGAAGTTCTCGATAAGATTCTTCTTCATAGGATCCAGCTTGTAAATCTTTTCAGTAAGGCATCCCTGGTTCTCTCCTTTACCAATCTTGATAAATGTATCTTCCATCAATGCATATTTAGCACTATATGTATCCTATACACGAATAGTACTCATATAATTACGCATCTTTTCTACATTACTTTGATACTTAACCCAACCAGTCTCATGCAATTCTGGTTTAGCATTACCAATAAAATAAGTGTAATCACCAATATGTGTACCATCAGTATCAAGTACAGAAGAATAATCATCATCAAGCAAGCGAACCATTACTGACCACATATTATCTGCCTTTCTAACACTATCGGAAACAACAAAACACTATTGACCAGTACTTTCAATCTTGAAGATTTCATGCAAACGATAATAATTCTCTGGGAAAATCATTTCAATCTCAGAGCCGTTTGCTCCATCACCAACTGGTTCAGCTGCAAATGGAACACGTTTAATATAATTAGTTTCCACCTCCCACTCAAAGTAAGTGGAATCGATACTTTGATACTTACTTGGCTTAGAATCACCATAATAAACATTTCGCAGTGCCTCTGTCAAGAATGTAGCTGTCAATTCTGGATAGAGTCTGGATACTACTCCAAGTCGGTGAGGTCTTTCACCTAAAAACTTACTAAAATCTTCGTAAGTTCGTGTATCTCCCATGGTTGCATGGTTTGTTACAAAATTTGCTACTAACATAAATAAAAATTAAATTTAAGAATTAATCCCAATCGTCTGAATCCCAAATAGATTCATCCTTTTTACTCGCAGCTTGCTTTGTGGGTTTAAATACGAATTTAGATTTGTTAAGAATATCTCCTTTACCTGCATTATAACCACGAGTATATGCATCTTGTTGTTGCTTCTATAGCTCTGCAATTAATTCCTATTCATTAAGTAACCAAAATGCAGCTTTAGTTAAAAGTTTAGGATCTTGTAATGCTTTGCCTAAAGCACTAGAACCATCTTCATCTAAAGCTAACATAAATTCAGACAAATTGTCCTTATCTTGATTGGATAATTGAATAGGTTGTCCTGCAAAACTATTAAAGTTGTCAATCTAATTGTTAACCACATTAGCAAATGCCTAGTATCTCTGCTGAGCAGCAGCCTATTGTTGATTTGCAATGTTCTGTTTTTGTTCTTCTTGTAATCTATTATATTGTTGTCTTAATCCATCAACTGTTTTCTTAAATAAAGTTTCATTAGCCTTAGCAGCTTCTAATGCTGCATCTAGTTCTTCATCTGTAATGTTATCATTACCAACTTTATTTAAAATATCGAAAGCATATAAATCTTCATCCGACATAGCATCAAACTAATTTGTATCCAATGGCTGATTAATCTATGGAGTAATAGTTTGCATATAATCTTGAACACTCATTCCACTATTTCTAATAGCATTAATAAGGTCAATTTCATCTTCTGCTAACTCATTATTAGTCTCCTAATGCTCTCTCTAATCTGCTAAGATATTTATCTACTCCTCTTTAGTTAGAGAATCCCAAGAGCGTTCTGTAACAGCACCACTCTCATCTTCAAATTTAATCTTGTCCGGATTACTAATACCTCTAAGTCTTAATACTTCAGTAGTTAAATCATCTTCCTAATCTCCTTCACTTGGAGGAGTAGAATCAGTCTCCTAATTGTCTGTTTTTTCAGGTTTCGGATCTGTTTCTAAATTGCTTGGAGTAGGAGTCTCATCGAATTCATCTACTTCAAACATTGTGTCATCAAAATTACTTTCCATATTCATTATTTCATTTTCATTATAAATATTAAGGAATAAGCATCAAGCTTATATTTATTATCTTCTGATTGTTCTGGAGTTGTTTCTCCAGGAGTTTCTGTAGAGTTTGTATATTTAGTTAATTCTATAGATTCTTCTTTAAGAGTTGTTCCAGCCTTAATAAATTTGTCAATCAAATTAGGAGTTCCATTAGTCCCATCACAAATCTACCATTTATCAGGTATATTTTCAGCACTATTAAACATTATAATAGAACCCTTAGGTAGAGAGTTTTTACTAATTAAGGATATGTTAGTATCACCTGCATCATCAACAGCTTTCTTTATTTTTTCATTAACTATTTCCATGGTTGGAAACTAATTATTTGCTATTGTATCAGGTTTAGTTTCAGTAAAACTAGGTAATTGTCCTGAAAATTTAGCTCCGCTTAATGAAATTCCAGTAACTTTAATATCATCACTATAAAATCCAAATTTATCATTAGTATCATCAGATATTCCAAACTCAGATTCTTTATAAGTACCTATTATAGTATGATAAACATATTTATTATTTACAGAATCCCACTTACGTAATGCTAAGAATCCTTCACCCTAAATAAATTGAGGAACTCTCGCCTAATATATTTTAAATTGACCACTAGCTATAATATCACCACCTGCTTCCTAATCAAGTGGCGATACAATTATGTACTTATTATTAACTTCAACAATTTTACATTCTAAAGGTTTATTAGAATGTTTCTAACTAGTAGTTACATCTACAAAATATTTAGTGCTAGGTACATATGTTACTACACCTACTTCTTCTTTTTTAACTACTAATTGAGCAGAAACTACATGTTTACTCTCAATATTATTGGAATTTTCTAATTTTAATACTTCGCCAACAGCTTCGGAACCATAGTATGCAATACTACCGTCATCTAATACCACTTTTAAAATAAAACCCTCTGGTAAATTCTTATTTAAATAGAACCAATTTTGATTTATAACATCTGTTTCAGTTTTTGTTCCTGTTTCAGTTTTAACCTCTTTTTCCTATTTAACTTCTTTAATCTCCTCCTTAATTAAATACACATTATATGTTGTATTTATTTCAGCCTCAATAAAGTCATTTACACTTAAAGTATTTGGATATTTTAAATTAAATTGGTAATTGTAGGTTGAATTGTCTGAACTTACTTGCTAGGTACTTGTAACAATATTGTATTCACCTATAATAGTGTATTCTATATACTCTTTTTGATTTTTAGGTAACTCTGATTCTATATTTCTCCAATTAATACTGTCTATATCTAAACTAGATTTACCTTGCTTATAGGATAAAGAAAAGCCAGATGAATTGTATATATAATTAGAGGATTGGATAGTGTCAGACAATAAAGGCATACTACATATAATCTAACTATTTTTTAACTATAAATACTATGTTTTTCCTATAGTAAAACTTAGCTAATTAGAATTTATAGTGTCGTTTTTAATAGTTAAATTACTAATAGTTAAATCATCAAATTTACCTGAAGCAGGTAAAGCTGATGCTACCTAATATTCTGAAACTACTTTGTTTTGAATTAAATATAATTTATTGGATTCAACTACATAAGCTAAACCAGTTACGAGATTTGCTTTATTTAAGGCATCTATATTTTCATATATTAAGCCTAAATTAGTTAAGGCTTGCTATTTCTATTCAGGAGTTGTTTCCTATTCTGTTAAAAATGACACATAAGTAGTATCAGTATTATTTAATTTAGTTTTAGTACCTTCTACATTTATCCAAATAGAACTATTTTCTGTAACTAAATATATCCCATTTGCTTTAATTTCATCAGAAGTATCTACAGTAAATATATAATCTTTAGCTTCTGAATTTATTTTCCCGTTTTTAATTAAATCTATAAATTTATTTCCCCACTATAATTTAATTTCTCCATTACTTCTTAGTAATAGTGGGGAGGAAGAGGAACCTACTTCCTAATAGTTTTTACCAAAAAGTTGCGCCATTATTTAATATTAAGGATTTGTCTTCTATTTCTAGGAGAATAGCTGACATGTACCCAAGAATAATTATACTCATTAATTAGCTAATCAAAAGGAAGCTTTAACTATTTAATAAGTTCAAATAATTGTTTATTACTTTCCTTAGAATTAGATTTAGTATGAATATCTGCAGCCTAGCCGAGTGTGTGCTAACTAGTTCTAGCACCTCCGACTGCTTTATTTAACTCAGGACATCTATATCCACTAGACACAATAATTGGCTATCCATAAGCTTTTCTCAATGGATCTAAAATATTATCTATTAACTAATTAAGACAATTTTCTACTTCTTTAGTAGGTTTATTGTCAATTTTTCTTTTATTTGCAGTTTCACTCTTAGTTAATTCTGCAATACTAAAATATTTTCCCATAGTATTTGTATATTTATTATTTTATGGTCTATATATATTTAATAGAAATATTGCTGCAAAACAAAAATAGAGGAACTCCTTAAAATTAAGAAATTCCTCTATTACTACTTTTTAATTATTTAATTAGCTATACTATATATGGATTTATTAACTATTCTGTAATATCCCCACTTAGAATAGCAGCATCTTCTGATTCTGGATTTATATTTAATAACTTACACAGATATATCTCTAGATGATTCTTTTCATGTGCTAGAGTATTTGCAGCTTCATAAATAGAATCTGATTCTCCTACAAATATAATACTGTGATTAGTTTTGTCGCAATTATAAATAAATCCAGAATTAATATAATTAGTTAGTCTATTTGTTAATTTATCATAAATTTTATTAGGCACATTATATTTACTAGCTATACAATCTAGATATTCTAAATCGTGCTTATACTGTATTACGTAAATGTCAACTGACCAATTATATTTTTCTAAACAAGCTTTGTAATGTATCATATAAACTCTTCCCAATCTACCATTGTTCCATTAGCTACCATAGTTGCATACCATCTTCTCATAGTGGTACCATCACCTGCATCCTCATCATCTATTGTGTCTTTAATGTAGAGAGCAAAGTGCTTTTCATCGGTTATACTACTACCATAGTAATCCGCTTTACACATATTAGCTACGAATACATAGTCACAACCTACATTCTTTTCTAATTGAACATTATATTGTTCTAAAGTCTTATCTACATATTCTTTAGATACTGGTTCAAGTTTTTGACCCCCTTTTTCCATCAGAGATACAGCATAATTACATAGAGCTTTATTGAAATGCCATCCATAATTACGTAAATACTACTTCATATATTTAGGCATATCATCATAAGTATCTAAAGCTTGTCTCATAATTAGAAATATCTATTATAGTCAGGGTCACGATACTCTTCTCTAGGGTATCTACGTCTTCCATACTTCTCATTGTAATCTTTAGACTACATTTCTTCAATACAGCGCATTACTTTTCCGCCATAATTGATCATTTTCTCTACATACTCAGAAAGATTGTCTAACTTTGTATCTTGTACTTCAATTATTGTTGCCATGATTTCATAAACTCTTTAAACATTTCTTTTAGAGAATTAACTTCCTCTCTTAAAGCTTTATTCTCTGCTTCCTATCTTTGTCTTTCCTAGATTTCAGGATTTAATTGCATAAGTATTTCATCACATCCTTTAATAATGTCTTTATGTAACTAAATACTATTAACTATATCTGTACTTCGCTATTTCATGGAATTAATTTCACTACTCATAGCTTCTTTATTACAAGATATAACTATATTATTACCAAAATCTGCTATCTCACTATTTGCTGGCAATTTCTAGAAATTAGTCATAGTTCCATTTACGTCAGCAGTAATATCTAAAATCATCTCCGGATTATACATCCCAGTATTACCATACTTAGGAATAGGCGGTGTTATGTTAGCTACCTTACCTAATTCCAATGATGGTACATTATCTTTATGTAATATAAATAGTTGATTACCGTTACGTAAATTAGAAAATGCCATGTATTAATATAATAATTGTAATGTATTATTTTCGTAATAAGCTAAATATATACCAGCCTTATTTAAAGTTGCAGAGGTAACAGCCTCTCCACCTAATGTAGTTAAATCCTAATTTTTTCCATTTGTGCTAAATACAATAGGAACTGCTGTAGAAGGAGCTGTAAATCCAGGCAATTTAAATAAAATTAATCCCGAATAAGCTTTATTTAAGAAATTATGTGGAGTAAAGGTAAATGTTACATTAGTGGTTCCAACATTTACTGAATTAGCTTCTAATCTAAGAATGCCATTTCTATTTGCGTAAACATAAGGATTAAGTAATATCATAGATACCTCCTTTCTTATGCCCAAACACCTGTATTAGCTCCATATAAATTATATGCTAAAGAGGTAGGAACTGCAGTAGCACAAGAATATGGTAAAGTTACTGTATTTGGAAGTTTACACTAAATACTAGCTATTTCTTGAGTTAAATTACTTACAGCGGCATTAATAGGAGTTGTTGCAGCATTTAGCATCTAAGCAAATAAGGCGCTTTGTTGAGAATTATTAATAGCTGTAGCCTACTCACTATTTCTTTCACGCAAAGCTTCAATCTTATCCTATAAAGCCGAAGTACTAAGAGCATCTAACTTAGCTAAAATAGCATTAGTATTAATAGTAGTTGTATCTTTAATTGTATTCTACAAAGAGCAAGTCTATTGCTAAGTGGCATAATTAGTGTCTCGAAATCCATTCTGAATTACATTATTTACACCATTTAACTAACTAGTTAACTAATAAGTCTGATTCTAGTTGTTAATCTGATTCTCATAACCCATTTTAAGAATTTCCTTCTAAGTAGAGCAGCAACAGTTATTAAGAGCTTGGATAATACCACTATCTCCACTATTTACCGCATTAATTATTCTTTCAGAAGAAAATCCTACCTAACTACCCACATTAGCTATACTAGATTGTACACTCTGAATTGCACTCTAGATGGCATTAGCATCACAACTTAATCTAGTAGTTAAATCTTGTAAAGCAGAACTATTTCCCTTTATAGCCTACATAATTAAATCTGAATTGTGATTATCTTGCATCTAATCCTAGAGAGTTTGAAGCTGTCTTTGTACTGCTGGATCTCCACCCTGGTCTCCATAACCATTATTCATCCAGCGCATAATGTACATCCATACGAGATACATAACATTATTATTTACTAATATGTCGTTTCCACATATTATCTTTATATTTCTATAAAGTTTAGACTATATCATTACTCTTTTAAGAGTACTCAGCACTTCAGATTCACTTGAACCTTACTCTACTCACTTCCATCATTTGATGTGTTTTCGATAGTCGTTGCACCTTCTCCCTAAAAGGGAGCTTGGCTCAGGATTGTCCAATCTTTAACCTTATTACCATACATGAGTAGTTAATTCATCCATATAAATATCACTATTTATATTTGGTAGTTAAAGCTCTAAGGAGTTTCCCTGAGTTCACTGAGTTTTAAACCCACTTATGTTATCATTCTTTAGTTAATGGGTTATTCCACATACCTCCTCCAAAACCTCCATTCATCATTGCCATAGTAGCAAGATTATCGTTGTTTCCTGTTAAATTATCAGGAACAACAAAAGTTTTTGTTTCACTCATTGCTTAAAAATTTAAAATTTCAATAATTATCTGTTTATGTTCTAGAACTAAACAATTATATATTTTAAATTCTCAAATTTCGGACATTACTAAAAATAAAAAGAGGAAACATAGTTAATGGCATTATCAATTGATAATAACCTCTAACTACGTCTCCTCAAACATCAGAACGTTACTTATTATTAGAATAAGTATCTAAATAAAAGTCAAGATCAGATTTCATCCAAGACAATTCCTTAACCCCATCCTATTTATATCCTTTTGGAATCCATCCGTTCTTAACATAATTGTCAAAAGTAGCACGACTAACACCTAAATAATCACATGCTTGTATTTTGCTCATTCTCTAATCTTTATCTGTTATATTCTAGATAAGGTGAAGAATTTTACACTACTCCTCATATGATATATTAGAATTACCCGTATCAATATCATCTATTATTTGTTTTAATAGTCTTTTTATTAGTTATAACATACTTAGTATATATTATAATAAATATTCCTGTAATAATTAGGTATAAACAAAGTAATTGTTTATCTGAACAAGGAATACCTACATAAGTATCGTATAAACCTATTAAATTACTACATACAACATAATGTAAAGGAATCCTATGTAATTCACAATACTGAAAAGCATAAGATGCAGAATATAAAAAGGTTAAACTTAAAATAGATATTCCTCCGAAAAAACTTAGTAATTCAGCAGGAATATCTAAATAAGATAAAATTGTATGTAATATATCTATAATAGCTATTGTTATAGGAGTATACTTAAGAATTATAAGTAATACCTTATGCAGATATTTACTTAGTCTTCTTTCCCCCACCGCACTTGCCACCTGTTGAGAGTCCTGCTCTTGGTGAATTAGGTTTCTTTCTTCCCATATTATTTAGAAATTGTTTGGTTAGCGAGATAATCTTTAATTTTTTTAGTTGCAGTCTGGGTATAATCAATCACTGCATCCAAATTCTCTGGAATTGCTGTGATATTAATATTAACCATACCATCAGTTGGAACATTATAATTATAATAACCAACTTGATTATTCAACTCTCCATCTTTGCTTACACTAAAATTAATAGAAGTGTTGCCATCAACCTCCTGAGTAGCTGAACCTGAAACAGTCCAACCATCAGAAGTTGTATCTTTAAGATTAAATGTTTGATTCTGTTTTGTTATTTCCATTACTTAACAAATAATTCATAAAAAGCTTCCATAAGGTCAGCAGCTTTTACTTTCTGACCATTAATCTCATACTCGCCATCAGAATTTACATCAAGAATATCGCCATACTCATCTTCTGTAAGTGTGTCTTCAGGTGCATCCTTAATATCTTCATTACCTTTTTGTACAAGATATTCCTGATATTCTGAATTAGCTTTATTATTCAACTCATTAAACTTAGTTTCCTCTTCAGGAGTACGCTCTGTCTTATTAGCTAAATCTCTTAATTCATCTGAAACAATTTGCTTACTAAATTCTTGTGTATCTTCATCAAACTGTTTATTAATCTTATTATAAGACATTCTAATTCTCATAATCTTTACTTTTAACTCCTTAGAGAGTTCTTTGCCGTTACCGGCTAAAAGAATCTTTGTAATAAGATTCTGCTTTGTCAAAACATCATTTAAAGTCATAAATCATTTATTTTTATTAAACATATATAATTGTATATTATTTGGGTTAGAGTAAAAGTTAAATAATGTTAAGCCCTACCTGTATAGAAAAATCCTACTCTCTACTTATTATTAGTTGCATTATTAATGGTCACTATCCCAACTGCATTTATAGTAATGTAATTGTTCCCAGTCATACGATATATAGTGTTTAAATTTGGATCATTATCATAACGATAAGGAAAAACAGCCGGATCTATAGCAAAAGTTTTTGTTATAGGTCCCTTAACATGCCCATCTACCCATACTAAATTATTACAGATACCACTTAATTTATGGAAAGCTAAATTATAGTGTTCGTTATCTGTATAATTATATGATTTATTTAAAAATATGAAATCTTCTAAAGTCTTATATCCACCTCCAGCTAATAATACTGCGTCATTATTATTATGATCGGTATGCCTAAATCCATTAGCCTATACCCCTCTCGCATATAGCTATCCAGTTCTGCAATTGATACCAACTGCCGTTTTATTAGTATATGTTTGTCCACTACAAGAGGTAGTAAAAGATACTCCATGCCATGAAGATATAACTAAATTGGCTAGATTACCACCAAGGGATGTACCAGAATCAACATTTCCATCAGTTATGTAGGAAGTACCATGAGCTGTCCATCTAGTTTGTTTACCAGAAGTAAAGGTTAAATTCCCCTACATTGTATCTCCAGCTTTCTTAACGTACCTATTATCGAGGTTTGTTATATTTCCAGTACCATAAGTAGTATTAATAGTAATATTACCACCTCCATTTGTAGATACTGATCCAGTAATAGCACCAGTAAGAGAAATAGTTCTAGTTGTTCCCCAATAAGCTGTAGTTATATCACTAGTACCATCAAATGATGTTCCATTGATTTTTCTGGCAGTTAATAATCTATCTGCGTACATAATGATTCCAGACATAGACGCAACAACTTTATACGTTCCTGTAGGTTCTGAATCAGAATACTAGAGACTTCCTGCCTAATAAGTATTTATCTACCAAGTACTTATAACCTGAACTAAGCCAAATGGATCCCACTAAGATTTAGTTCCCTATACCCATACAGAATATGTAGTTCCGTCTCCTACACAATATACAGTTCTCCTTGTAGTTCCTTTCCAATTAACATAAAATATAGGAGAGCCAGAACGAATATTAATATTAAAGTCAGCCCATACGTCTCTAGCACATTCTGTAGGATGCCAAATAAATGATATTGTTGGCTAAAGATGTCCACTAGGTATTGTAAACTACAATATTTTAGTCCATGTCCCCTAATTGTACTAACTAAATTCTCCAGTATACATTTTTACAAAAGATGCAGCATGTTCTCCATCTAGAGTGTCTGCATCTAAACCAGATCCAGAACCATCATTTCCTGCATTCCATACCTTATTACCATTAACTGTAGGATTTTTAAACCAATTCATTCCTCCTGAAGTCCACTAACCTACGGCTGCATTATTGGCATATATCTAACATACTCCGTCAGAAATCCATTTAAATCCAGTACCAGAATCACCTATACCTAAATGAATAGAAGCACTATCAGATATTCCATTAGTGCCTTTAATCATTAAATTATTCTTAAATACTGTGTGAGTATGAGCTGCAGGGTTAAATGTGGACGGTTTATTAGTTACATTATTCCAATGAACGGATCCTGTACTATTTGAATAAGATACAGTGCCTATATCACTTCCTGATACTATTCTAGTATATGCTCTATTATATAAAGCAGTAGATGCTGCTTCTATAGAATTATAAGCTTCCATATGATTTGTATCACTATAATAGTAAGAATTTATTAACTAAACATTGGAGTTTATGCCTCCTCTACTATCCTATAATACTCTAATTACAGTACCTTGATAACCCCCTGTATTTTTTAAATATATGTCAATATATGCTTTACCAGCAGTAACGTAATATCCTGCATATAAAGAATCTAAACCATAACCATTACGTACAAGCCATCTCACGGCTGCTGATGCTGTAATACTCGTACTACTTGAAGAAATATTATCTGTTCTAAATTCTACTCTACAAATACCATTACTACCATTTATATAACCCTAGCTAATATAAAGTAATAATGCATTATCGTTCCAACTATCTCCAGTTTCAAAGTGTGCAATACGTTTAAAAGGTAGCCCATTAGTACTACCTACTCCACTTGTACATGCATTAATATTAGCATTAATAGTTATATTTCCACTACCATCAAAATTAGCAGAACCTCTAAGATCCATTCCTAGAGCAATATTTCTAGCTGTAGTTAATTTGGTAGCACTAGAAGCAGTTGTAGCGGAATTTGCATTTACAGCATATGCCACCCTTAAAGCACTAGTTCTATAACTTCTTAGATAACTATCACTACTGTTACTACCCCATACTCTATCAGGAGATGAATTATTATTTTCATTACCTCCAATATTTATATAACTAGGGAACTGTGCATAACCGTTAGCATCAAGAAGAGTGAGAGTTCTCTTTATAGTTTTAAATGTTCCAGTGTATTGTCTAACATAAATAGGTTCATCACCATCATCTGCTGTAGCTATCTCTAAATATCCAGAATTAGAAGCAGTTGCCCCTCCTTTTACTCTCCAGTCATCATCATCTCCTACAATACCTTGTATTCCGCTCATAGAAGTTCCACTATTTGTAAATGTAATATTAGTAGTTTGTAAACGTGTCGTATATAATGTCTAACTACTAGTCTACCAACATAATTTATCATAAGATTTATAAACAGCTCCAGTAGAATCACTAGTATTTTGGTGAGAACTTCCTCCCCATATTAGAGGATACCAAGCGACATCTGTAGCTCCTAAATATTGGTGTAATGTTACACTACCTTGTATATCACCAATATCAGAAGTATCTAGCACCCTATACTAACCTTCATTCTACCAAAAACAGCCATCTACTGAAACATACATTTTACCATTATTCTCAGAGATAGATAAATCTCCTCCATTATAATGATAATCAGCTGCTAAATGATAACCTCTAGGATTCCAACTTCCAGTAGTTAAATTAACTCTATCTAATTTCCTAGATAAGAGACTATTCACCTCTAACTCTGTATAATAGCGAGAATCTAAGATACCTGAATAATTAGACGAATCAAGTATAGTTTTCCAGGCTAAGGTGTTAGTCATCTGTGCATCCAAACTAGAACGTATATACAAACTACCTCCATTAGCTAATAACATTTGTCCAGACCACCCACTTGCAGCTCTAAATTTAAATAATCCAAAGGCATCAACATTAGCAGGCTTTCCAGTAATCCCATTACCTCCACCAGCATATAAAACCTAAAAATTATGATAAGCAGAATTAAAAGATTTATCATCAGCAGAATTAACTACTAAATAATCATGACTGTGATTAGAGACAGCAGCTCCTATAGAACCAGGTGTAATATTTATATTCTTAGCAGCACTTCCATCATAAGGACCCTGGCTTGTTCCATTTAAACTAATAGTTAGGGCATATGGATTTTTCAGAGAAGTAGGAATTTCATTAGCAAAAGCTAATCTTCTCCAGTTAGTAAAACCACTATCAGTATGTCTTCTATAATAAATATTATCATTATTCTATATAAAAGCTAACTATTTTCTTCTGTTAAAGTTCTCACCTATACTTAATAATGATATATTTGGATTCTTTTCCGGAGGAGTTCCTAAAGGAATTGGATCAAATGTTTTAAATGACTGTCCCCAATCTGAATCTATATTATCATTAGATGTGCCAAAAGCTCTTACGTATCTTCCATCATGATTATGATCTGAATTAGACTTGCCATCAATTAAAGCTTTTAAAACTTTACCTTGTTTAGCAGAAAGAGAACTAGTAGTGGAATCACTAGTTAAGTTATCCACTACTGGTCTCCATGTATTAGTATCTGTGCCTTTAAATTCAACCCCTCGTGCAAATATACTATGCCCCTTGAGGTCGAATATTATATCTTTATTATTTTTAATAAGATCAAGAATGTTCTTATTAGAATTCGAGGGGTTAAATGATATTTTCATTATTTATTAAACATGTTCATATTCATCTGTATCTAAATTATACCAAGAAATTCCAAAGCTTATTGTTTCTACTGTATCTGTTTTTGATTCAGATACATAAATATCACTTGAAGCATCTATCTTTAATGCTCGTGTACCTATAGAATTTTGACCTATCTAAATATCTCTCCAAGCAGAACTGATTGTAACAGTACCATTAGAATTAGATAAAGTTATGTGGCTGCCTTCGAGTAAATTTAAAGCATTACTACCGATACTAGTTCCCTTTATCTTTATATCCCTCCAGGTATTAGCAAATGCAGTGGCAGGTAATTTGTACCAACTAGGAGTATTAGTGCCATTCGAAGAAGCTAGTAAATAGAAAGCATTATTAATTAATGTTGTATTAGTATTAACTACCCTAGGTGCTAGACCGTTTGAAGTGCCACTTACTACTCCATAAGTGGTATTAGACCATGGCACATTTACATATAAACCTCCTGTAGAAGGATCTGCTTCTACTTTATAATTCTTGTCATTAGTTACATAATTAGTATTGGTACTAAAGGTAATGTCATGAGTTTGAGAATCTTTAGTTATAATAATACCTAAACCATGTTTAATACTAAGATTTCCTGTATTAGTAGCACTTCCTTGAAATACCTCTCCATCCACATATACTGGACGCCAATTATTTACTCCTACTGGATCATATCCTAATGCATTTCTAACGTTAGTTGCAGTTAAAGATATTTTACCATTTGAATCGACTGATATAGTAGCTTTATCTCCTGCTGCATCTACAATAACACCGCCAATAGTGGTAGCAGTCGCTGGAGCAAGGGCGATTTTTTTAGCGCTTGAACCGTCGTAAGAAAATGTTACAATACCTGCCCCATTAGATAAAGAATTAGATACTTTATTAGCTGTTCCTACAGTTAAATTAGCAGGATTTGCCCAAGTAGGCGCACTACCTGTTCCACCTGAAACCAAAATATTTCCAAGAGTGCCCGCACTTACTGGGGCGAACATAGTCAAACCAGAGGTATCATTAGAATATATTTTATGTACCCTACCGTTAATTACAAAGTCAACAGTACCATTGATGTTTGTCTACGCTACCGTCCATCCTGCAGCTTTATTAGTACCACTAGCAGTAATACACATTAATAAGTCACCTGCTTCACAAGTAAATCCTTCATAATTACCCTTTGAAGTAACCCTATAAGTATCACCTACCTATGCTGCAGGTATATCTGATTTTACATCATTAACTAAGTATTTCTTTGTATCTGAGGTACCATTATAAGTAGGATTTAATCCAATAGTACCCTTAAATCGCATTGCAGAGTTAATCACATAACTATCATTAATTTTCTAGTTAATAGTTGCTGAATCCCACAAATGTTTGTTATCTATTTTTGTACTATCAACCGGTAGTTTACTAATATCCCATACTGATGGAATATAGTCAACACCATGTGTAATAATATGTCCATCTTTTGTAAATACTAATTTAACATAATCATTCTCATTAGAGCCACTAAGGCTAGGAGAATTTGCTGTTAAATTTTTATATTTAACTACGTTTTGATAATTTGATGCAAAATTAAGTAATGCCATTTCCCCAAGTTAATTTAATATTATTATTTTCGCTAATGAAATCATCTCCAAAATTTAGATTATCTTCTGTATTCCCATCATATCCAATATATTGCTTTCCATTTATAAATATATTTAATTTTTCAACAGGTTTCGTATTAATTATTTCTCCCTATTTATTATACTAAATTTTTATATTCTAAGGACTTTCATTTGGAGTTATTACAGTTCTATTTATATAGTCTCCTAAAGTCTATACCTTATTTTTATAAATAACTAATACCGCTTCTTGTGAAGTTCTTGGAAATATAAGAGTTGTACCGTGTTTAAGTTGCTCAATTTGTTGTGACATTACTTCCATCCATTAAGTTATCATATAAATCTTTAGGAATTTCGTAGTTAACCTTAATTATAGTGCCACTACTATTAGTTACTGGAATACTAGTTATGTAATCTGATAAATCAATAGTGGTTTTAGACTCTCCTAATTTTTCCCACTTATAAGTTTCCCCTACTTTAACACATAGCCATTCTACAAATATATTTGTTCCATCTTCAGTACTATCTGAAGTAGTTGGAACTAAATATAGAGTATTAGTTAATTCTGCAGATGCATGTGGTAATACTGAAACAATTTTATAAATGTCTCCGATATTAGCAGTTGTACTAATTACTCCATCTTTAATAACTATACCGTTACCAGCTGTTAATTTATCCTATTTAGTATCCTATAAATTTTTAATATTTATAGAATTAGTACCAACTACCCCTGTTAAGCTGTATAAGACTCGATCAAGTGTCGTTATCTTTAAGGAACTAAATCCTGGAAGATTATTAGTATTAACTACAACTGCTTCTGCTAAAGAAATAGGAACAAATTCTTTACCTTGTTGAAATAGTCTTCTAATTTCTGTCATAAACTAAATAATTGTTCAGGAATTTCATAATCTATGTTTGCTTTAATAGTAGAGTTAACAAAATCTAAATTCTCAACTAAATTATATACTTCTTTTTTAGTAATAAAAATAGATGTGTCTAGATTTGCAACTGCATCTTCTAAAACTTTACTTATCTCATCTTTACTATAAACTCCTAAATTATCCCTAGCTAATGCTTTCTCAGATTCTTCTTTAAATTCTCCTAAATAATTTTCTTTACAAAGATGAGTATGTAACTATGGTTTAGGACAATTTGTAGTTAATTTATCATCACAACTAAATCCACTATCTATAGTTGTCTTTTTAAATTCCACTTTATCTGGAATTTCAATAGGAATAGAAGGGGGTTTTTCAGGTTGTGGTGGAACAAAAATGGACCAGGAGGAATTATCTCCCAGTCCAATCTTTATATCATTCATTGTAATCTTATTTTCTTAGGATAATTTGCTGTAAAATCATAATTAAGTAATTCTTCTGTAGATTTTAACTAGTTAATAGCTATTCTATGTTTAGCTGTTGTAGAGAAGCATTCCCCCGCATAAACTTCTAACTTATTTAAGAATTCTTTTAATTTGTCAGCAGAAATATCTAATAATTCAGAACCTAACTAAATAGTTACAGTCTAAGCCCCACAATTAATTAAATTCTATAATCCAATTCTAGTATCTTTATTCAACCACTTCTTATCTTCTTTATAATAGAAAGAATTTACATCAATAGATTTATCATAAGATGTTAATTTAGCTTGTAAAATATCCTTTAACTAAAAGTCAAAACAAGCTCCATCTTTTTCTATTAATAATTCTTTCCATTTAGAGAGAGGAAGAGCCAATAGGTCTCCCCTCTCTAACATATTATTTAAAGATAAATTCTTATCAATCATTCTAAGTGCTTTTATTATAAGTAAATTGTGTAAATGGAACTCCCTAATGTTTAGTCACCCTCCAAGCCGCTATATACTACTACATATTAGCATCATATGCATTATTGCTAAAGGTTCTACCTGGAATCCACTCATATCTATGTGCGGTACAACTATAATCTGTACACATATTCTAATAGGAATAACTATTGTAATTAGAGGAATTATTTATAGTAGTAGTTGTATTCTAATTATTAGCTATGTTAGACCACACAGAAGGGAAGTTAGTTCCCATAACTGATTTAGCATTAGAGAATATTGCTTTATTCTTAGCCTCAGTACCGGAACTTTGTTTAGTAATAGTTTCCGAAACAGACGTACTATCAATAAAGTTAGTACCTTTAGCACTATAACCTCTATAATACATAATTCTTGCTAACTATTTAGCAGATGGAATATACCAATTACCCTAAGCAAACTAGTTATAAATAGTACTTTCAGTAGACTTTAATGTAGGCTGATACAAAGTAGCAGCATAATAATAAGGATAAATTACACAACTAGATAACTCATCAGAAGTTACATTAGTAATTTTTAATCCCTTACACAAAGATATTAACTTATCCATACTTTTTATACTATAAGTTTGGGTAATACTATCATAAGCAATGTAACTCTTAACCTAATTCTAAAAACTAGAATATAATTTATTAAGAACAGTGGTATTCACTGTATTTACATAAATAGCAGTATCTTCTTTACCAGTAAATCCATTTGTAGTAAAGTCAGTATAAGATTTATATGTAATCTAATCTACTGGTTTATCAGTGGATACACCAGACATAGCTATATAGTCACTAGCATCAGAACTGGTAATATTAGCTATTAATCTCTAATTTTTAAGCCAATCACCTATAGCATATAATTCTTTAAGAACTAAATCTTCGCTACCACTAATACCCTCTGGACTAAATCCTAGGTAGAATGAAGTATTCTCAGTCATATTCTCCTTACCTATAACATAAGCTGTTCCACTAGTATCATTAGTATTCTCTACAGCATATACCATACCCACACAAGTTTTATTAGCATTATAGTTATTAGAGTATGAACCATCATAGTAAACAAAGTCTCCAATTTGAGGGGCTGTCCACTAGATTTTAACTTTACATGTAAGTTTAGTAGGAGTAGAACTTCCAATTTTATATACTAAGATATTAATTACTGGCTATACAGTAGTACTTTCTTTAATTAAAGTAATATTACCTGTCTTTGAGTCTACCTTTAAGTACTAATCATAAGTAGAACTAGCTAACTAATAATCAATATGTAATCTAGGAGTTGGGTCACTTACTATTTTTACCTAGTTACTATTAATCTATAAATTAAATTTACCAGTTCCCTTATCACCCAATCCAAATATAGTTATTTCAGAATCACAAGTAGCAGAGAAAGCTGAACTAGAAGCTTTATAATTAACTTTTGGATTATTAGTTGCATTATCAATATCTCCAAACTATTCTACCAAGCTCTTCTTAGTGTCATAACTAATTTCTACCAAATCACCTGTACTATCTACAATATTAATTGTTCCAGTAATATTGTTTTTAACAGAGAGTAACTTAGAGAGGGTTTGCTCAGTTACATTAATAGTTAAGTTACGTAAAGAAACAGATTCAAGACTGTTACAATCAACCAACTATTCTAAGAAAGAATTCACATCAAATTGTCCAACATTAGATAAATCTACTGTCTTTAAATTACTAATTCCTTCTAATCTGAGTTCCTTAACTGGATTATATAATTCTAATGTCTCGATAGTCTCAGGAAGAATTACAGTTTCTGCTTTACTTGGTAATATAACTCTCTTGAATGTAGTCCCACTCAGATTAATCTCTTTTAACTTATTAAAGTCTGTAAGATTAAGAGTTTCAAGTGTGGTCATATTATTAAGAGTTAAACTCTCTAATACCGGACCTCTCATTGCAAATTCATCCAATCTATATTTAGGATAATCAGTTCCAAAGAAGTCTTTATATACTTTTAAGTTATTATTATCAATAGTAAAGTTAGTTAATCTAGTATATGAATCTTTAGGTTTAATACTGTAGTTAACTAGACCAGTTATATTAAGTTTCTTGTATAATACTGTAGAAATTAAACCCTCATTAATAGCTGGACCTGTTTCCTTTAGATTAACTACATAATTCTAATCTGCTTTAACTAAATATTTAATTATATCCGGTCTATAATCGGCATTATTATTAGGCATCAAATACTTAGTACCATCATAGTAATATGTAGGATAAAAATCCTAAAAAGGAGTAAATTCTAATCTTAACTACAAGGGTCTCTTATTACCTCCGGCAGAAGAACCTGTTGGATAATCGGGAGTAGTACTCTACTTAGTATATGAAGCTAAGAAATTCCTTCTCTTTTCCATAAACTGCTGCTCACCTTCTAGACATGAACCATGACTCTGCTCAATAGGTTCGATCTAGTTATTATCATAATACTCAATAGCACCTGCATTCTTAATTATTTGAGCATTCTCATAATAAATTTGAGCAGTATGATTATAAGCAATAGCAGGACACTTGTCTGCCTAAATACTATAGAAATATTTATAGAAATTAGTATTCTCTCCCGAAGCTGTTCCAAATGCTTGATTAATTACTGTATGAAGTTTATTTTTAATAATATCTTCAAACTGCAAATCAAACATATAGAAGAAGGCATTTAATCCACTATCACCCCATTGGGAGGCAGTCTCTGAAACATAAGATGGTTCAAGTAAATTATAAGGTTTAGACTACAGACCGTTATTATCAGTTGCAATAACAGTATCTAAGTCATCACCATATAATCTAATTAAATAATCACCTCTGTCTGACGGCTACCAGTTATCGGTTTCATCGGACACTGCTTTATTTTCATAGATTTTACCAAATATCTAAAAGTAAGTGTTTTTAGCCCTATTATCAGTACCTGATAAAAATCTAATTACAGCCTAATGCATGGCTACATCATTTATATCTATATATTTAGTTATTCCCTTTTTAAATAAAGATTTGAGTTCATCAATAGCTATATCAAGCTAATTAATGCTAGAATCCATTCCAAAATCTTCATAGATATTTAGTCTTGACCAACCAGTAGTAGGATCATATATAGTACCTCCTCTTACCCAGCCTCCAACAGCCTCTCCAGTAGCACTTGTACTTCCTGCAAACTCATCATAGCGATAAATATCACCTTCTTTAGAACCAGTAAATGCCGGAATAGCCTTAGTAGCTATATATCTATTTAATGTATTCCATTTAGTAACATCTGTCTCCCCTGTCTTAACTAAATTAAAGTTATATTTGTAAACAAAGTCTACAAACTCTCCAAACTTATTTAATGATTTACGAGCAGGTTCTGCAAAATCATTGGCATCATCATTTAATCCAAAGTCTACATCCCAAGAACCGCGATTCTAGTAAACAATAGATTCGTCGGAAATCCAAAGATTCTTTGTATAATCTCTATTAGGTGATTGCTATTCTTCTACTGTAACAGTTGGGAAATTAGTTAATGTTCTAGAACTTGCTGAATTTAATCCGGCACGTTGCAAAGCAGCCCAAGGTCTTCTAAAGTTAACATGGGGATCAGAGTTCTCACCACCTTCTATTAAGATATATTCAGGAGTTGCATTCTCATCATAACCGAAAGTAGCCTTATCACCTTTAGCTGAACCAAATGTCTGGAATCCCATAAACTAAATATCAGGATTCTTAAGTAAGTCTGCTAATTCATAGTTAGCCACAGACTCTAAATCAGTAATTAAATAGAAGTATAAGAAAGCTTCTTCATGTACTGCCTTACGGCCTCCCATAAGTAATCCGGTCTAATCAGAATCCGATTTATATGCATCATTATAAAGTTTACAAGCTCCCTCTTTATGAGACTGCATAGAAGAAGCGAAATTGACCTTACCTACAAGTTTAGTTACCTTTAAATCTTTTTCAGTAGAATCATACTAACCACTGTAAGGAGGCATATTATAATAACCCTTCTTTTCATGAGTAGGTTTAGCTATAAATTTATTAGTAGAAGTATCTAAATCTTCGTAAGGAGTAAACACACTCTTCACCTTAATTTCATTGTCTTTAAACTTATTTAACTAGAATGTTGTATTCCAAATTAAATAACGCATAGCCGAAGAACCCTAACCCTTAACAAGACCATTATTTATTCTACCACCATATATTTTATTAATTGCCTAATCAGCATAGTTAATAAATAACGTACATCTAATTTTCTTAGCTGCTTTATCTTGATCTCCCGGTTTATTATTTTCAGCTTGCCAGGTTCTATTTGGTAACTTACCCCCTTTAGGGAATACATATACTAACGTATTGTATTTACCAAAACTTTTAGCAAATGAAATCGCACCGTTAGTTCCTAGGATATTATTTCTATCGTAGAACTTATCTTTCTATTCTCTAGTAGCTAAGAAGGAAATATAATTATGCTAAATCTAATCAAAAGTAAGTGCCGTAGAATTATAAACTCTTAATAAATATAAGTCTAAATCAGAACCCTTAGGATTTATTTGTAACTAAGCCTCCTGCTACAGTGCAAGTAAAGTGGCATCATCAATAGATATTTCTCTATTAATTACTCCATTAACATAGATTCTTACTAAGTTAAATTTGGCACTGTCCAAATTAGCTTCTAATGTATTATAAGAATCCTATGCTAAGAAATAATTAGGATAATATGGATCATTCTAATTAAGAGTAAACCCCTTTTGTACTGTAATAGTAATATGTGTATCCGCATCTTCCTTGAATTGTGCAAATCTAGCATTATAAAGCTACTCTGCTGATGTGTTCCAACATACTACAGTTGGTTTAATTAACATTTGACCAAATGTAATTACTGGAGACTCCTCATTACTTATATTATAGGATTTAAAACCAAATTCAAGAGTAAAGTTATTACTTAACTATAAATTAACAGGAGTTTCAAATACCTTATTAGTATTAGATTCTACTCTATATATTATTTTACCATCTGAAGCCGTCCAATAATCCGGACTTACATTAAATAAAGTAGTAGTTCTACCATTTATCTAATCAAAGTTAATTGTAGGTCGGGGACTAGCAGTATACAAATAATTAGCATTTGCCTTAGAGATAGATAATGTCTAATAATTAGACATAAATACCTTATTAGAATTAGTTGATTGGAACTAATAAAGCTAGCCATTTACTTCTACTTGTAAATACTATTTAGCATCATCACTATTTACTTCTATATATTTCTTATAAGTAACCTCGTATTTATTATCTGCTGTATAATTCTAAGCATTAACTATTACTGTATCAAGTAAGTTCTATCTATCATCTGATGAGTCAGAATTTAGATAGGTATTAATAGTTACTGACTCTTTAGTAGGACTATAAACAGTAAGTGTATACAACTCTACTGTATCGTGGTTATTAATAGAACCCGTAATTCCATTTACCGCTACAGCAACTCCACTAAATCCTGAAGGATTAATTACACAAACATTTATATAATTTGTTGCAATGTTTTGAGTCTTATGTACTGCCTTAACAGTTAATAAATTTAAGCCGGACTATAACTCACCAAAAGACAGATCACCGTCAGTAGTATTTGTAGGTTTCGCATTTAGATAACCCTCTAAATGATATTCTGTAGATAAGCCTCCACTAAGAGTGAACTGAGCAGTGGTAGAAATAATATTGCCTGTATACAACAGAGTTATCTTCTAGCTTTTAATAGATACATTAAGAATGCTAGATTTTTGTGGATAATCTACAAGAGTAGCAGTAATTTTACTCTCCTATGAATCAGTAAACAATTCTGTAATGTCTACCCATCTTAATTCACTATCTGCTTTATTAAGATGTTCAATTCTTGTACCAGAGGAATCTAATGTAAAATCTTTTAATGCATAAGGAGCAACAGTAGTTTCCATACTATTAACCCCATATTGTATCTTAACTTTTACGGCACCGGCGGCATCCTAAACACCAAAAGACTAGGTAGTAGAAGTATGACTTGTAGCTACTGCTAATTCTACTTTACTCTTAGAATTACACTACATAACTACTTCACCAGTTTTATAAATAGTACCATTAATTCTAACAGCAACTACCAATACATCCTAATCGTAGGATGGAGTTTCTACAGTAACTCTAGTAGAAGTAATTGCCTCCCCATTATAATCTCTTAATGTAAGGGTACTATTAGCAAAATCCATAGAATTAACAAGATGGCGAGAGATTAAATCTTCTACCTATTGACCGGTTTTTTCATTCCAAGGTGTCTCAAGCGATTCAATTTTATTTTCTAAATCTTTAAAGATTGCCATTTTATTTATTTATTTTTCCAATAATCATTATCTAACCAATTTTTATCTGAAAGCCAAGAACCACTACCATAACAGCTCTTTATAGCATTTAGCACAGTTAAAAATACTAACTAGGAACCTTTATATACAGCTCCTATACTTCTCTGTGCTACCTATTCAATTGTGTCGATTAATTCTGAAAGATTTTTATTAATTTCAGAAACTAACTTACCATTTCTATATATCATTTAGCATCTAATATAATTTTATTAAGCTTCTATCTAAGTATTAGTTTCAGTATGCTTGGCTTCAAGTGCTGCAATACGTGCTTCAAGTGCTGTGAGAGCTGTAACGTCAGCCTTAGCAGCAATCTATTCAGCAATCTCACTCTTCTTGGCATACTCTTCGAGAGACTGGTGCTCTGTAAGATAATTACCTTTAGGCTACTTTGCATCAATAGCAGCATTTAGTGTGTTAACCTGCTCATTAAGTACTGTTGTAAGAACATAATCATTAAGGGCAGTAGAGTTAGCCTTTTTTGAAAGCTTAGCATTAACATCTGATGTAATAGACGCTTCTGCTGCCTTAGCCCTTGTGATTTCTTCATTAAGAGCAACTGTAGTAGCCTTAGTAGCAATAGTATTACTAATAGCTGTGTATAAATTATCATTATTCTTGAGTTTATCTGCAATCTCCTTCAATGTATCATAAGCTTCAGGGGCTCCTCCAATTAAGTCTTTTATAGTTTTTCTAAAGGAACCTTTAGTATTGGAATCCCCATTTATAATATTTACAAGGTTAGATAATAGTTTAAAATCTTTATTAGTGACATACCTAATTAAAGGCTAATATTTTCCATTTTTCCAAATTGTTGACATAATAAATAAGTTTTAGTTTAATAAATAATAGGAAAAGACAACAATATAAGAATATTATTAAACTTTGAATTTATCTATTATTTCATTTACTTTAGAAATACAATCTGCTAAAGTTGCTGAATCTTGTAGATTAGTTACACCCTACATAATAGACTTTATCTATCTTTCTAATAAGTCTGCAGTTACAAATCCCGAATCATCTGCATTTTTGCCATATGTTAAATAGTAAGTATCATCCTGTAAAGCCCCATCTGTCTCTAACTATTTATATTCTTCTTGGGATAAACACATCCACTTAGGTACTTCCGAAACTTTAGCTAACTTCTCTGTGCCATAGAATATACCGTCAGTTTTAATACTCATGGTATTACCTGAAGTATTCTGGATAGTATTTACCATTAAGCTTTCCAACGTGGCTCTAGAGTTTTTAGTTATTTTGGTGTCTAACTATTCTGTAACAGTAGACTTGTATTCTTCAAAAGCTGTAGTATTTAAAAATGAAAACTAAGTATTTACATCATCTACTCCAAAATTTGAAGGCTTTAAATATTTAGAATCAGATGTTTCTGCTGTTTGATACTTATCTGTTACTTCTTTTAAAGTAGTTTCTGCAGTACCTTCTAAAAATGATTTATTTATATAAGTATTTGTGGCGTCTTCTTTAGTTAAGTAGTTGGTAGTAATATTAGTATTATTACTTTCCACTTTCTTTTGTAAAGCCAGGAAACTAGTGTTATCAGCTTTAGAAGATGCTAGGTTCCAAACACGTTGGTACTATTCTTGATTTACATAATATGTATCCTTATTTTCAATACTATCCTCATAAATATAATAATAAGTGTCATTATGTAAATATGGTTTTTCAGAATCTATTGCAGTCCCTTGTCCTGTAGTATTTTTCTTCCATTCTGTATATTCGGCTTCTGTGCAACTAACTAACTAAAGAGCTTTATAAGAAGCCACCCATCCGTCAGAATTAGTTATATTAGTTTTGTCCACTAACATATAAATATAACCATCTTCAAGATTAGAAACTGACATACCTTCATATGCTATTTCAACAGGAATAGTATATAATTCCTAAGTAGTACTTACTACAGTTCTACAATCTAATGGTTTAGGAGTTTGTACTGAAAATGAAACTCCCAACAACGAATCACCTGTATATTTCATGCTAATGTGAATTGAATTTGATGAGGTAGTTCAGAAGCATAAGAATCATTCTTAGTCCATACCTAATATGTATAATCGTTTATCTGTTCAATAGATTTAGTCCATCCAGACATATCAATCTCTAAGAATCCTAAACCACCATTTACTTTTAAGCTATCTAAAGTTGAATTAGCGCCCGGTATTTTAATAACGGCTTTACCCGATAAATTAATTTCCATTATATTAGATTGAGTACCATACTTAACTAAAGTGCCTTTATGAGTATTATAATACCAGGGATATGTTGCAGAAATAGTAGCCACTGTTTTATTTATAGAACCTGCTTCAATTCTTTTATCAGTAGTCTATCCTCTATCATCAATTAAATATTCTCCGGCAGAATAATCGATTACTACTTTATAAATATAATCTCCCAACTCTGTATATGTGGATTCTGTGTAAGCCTAATCATTGTGAGTTATAGAATCTGTTTTAGAAGTTATCTCTCCAGCATCTCCTTTAATAAAAGTTGTACTTGCAGGAATGATAGGGCTACTTACTTCTACTAGCTAACTAGATACATTAGATACCACATAAGGTTGAACTAATTCTCTAACTAATACCGGGAATAATAGTTTATCTAATATGGTAGAGAATGCTTTACCTTTTAAGTCAGATACTTTAGTTCCCTATTTGAGTCCTCCCACAGAAATATTCATTTTAATATTATCCTATAATTCTGATTTATATACAGCTGCAGAAGAGCTTTCAACATAGAGACCATCTGCATTAGATTTAATAGCATTACCTTCAGCTTGAGATATAGCAAAATCTAATTTAGATTCCTCATTTAAAGCTACTGAACCCGAATGTGTTCTAATCCATGCTTCTATTTTATCATCTACATTTAAATTAGCTAGTTGACTATTTAAGACCCCTACCTATGTATTAATAGTATTAACTAATTCCTATAAATTAGATAACTCCTCCCCCTAATTAGTAACAGTGCTAGTTAACTAATTTATATTAGCTTTAATAGTTTCTATCTATTTTTCTATCTTTTTATCTTGATAAGATTTAGCTAGAGTTAAAGCATAATCAAGTGCTTCATATATAGATGTAATCTATTCTATGTTTGTTATATGGTCACTGTCAGGTTGATATGTATATTTACCTGTAACTGTTACACCTATACTTTCTCTAGCTAATTTCTTTTCTAGTTCTGTTTGAAACTCTCCTAAAAAATTACTCTTTAAAAGAGGTATAAGTTGTTTAGGTCTTTCTTTAGAACATGGTGTTAAACCTACCTTCCCTACCTAATTGTAAATAGAGTGTATCATTCTAATTTAGTAAGTTCTCTTTAATAAATTCTTTATTATCTATATCTATAGGTAAACTAATAAAACAAATAATATTTAACAATAATGAATAATCATCTTGATAACCTTTCTTTGCTCTATTTAATAAATCTCTATAAAGTTCTATTGCTTTACGCTTTAGAACATCCACATCCATGAGCTGTATGCTATCCATATTCATTATTCTAACAGAAACCTCCACAAGTATTAAATTCTTCTACTATTTTTTCGGCTTCCATAAATTGTTCAAACTAGATTAAATAATCTATTATATTAAGAGTCATCCAAATGAAGTCTCTGGCATATAAATCTTCATTATACGCAGAAGTTCGACATTTATTTAATAATGCATTAAATAATTTCTTACAATAATTAATATAACATTGTTGCATATTTCCTGTAAAGAAAGTATTTATGTGTTCCTACTAAATAGGAGTTCCTTCTAAATTCATTTCCAGTACTTCCCTAAGAGTAGTTTCTTTTAATACTCCATCTACTTCTTTTTTAATAGCTCCTTCATCTATTATATATACCCTATTTATTTTATCTTTATATTCTTGTGAAGCTTTATTTTTATACCAATTATACCAATCTATATTCGGAAATACATAATGGTCAATAGTATAAAAACCATCTTCTTTAAGGTTGAAAGTACATGCATCATCTTTATATACTCCATTTTCTAACTAATTGTGTTCATGTATTAATGCATCTAAGAATGTTATTTCTGTAGTTCCTATTTTCATTAATACATTTACAGTCACCGACTTACTGTATTTAAATAATAATGTATCTTCATAAGTACTAGCCACCTCTTCCTCTTCAGATAAATATTGGTCATACTCTTTAGATAAATCTAATACAGTTAAATCACCCTGTGCCGAATTACATATATCTATTTTAAATTCCATTACTTAACTATTGAAATTAATTGAGGTTCACTCCATATATTCTTATTATCATCTAAAACATAATTATTATTGTTCTAGGAGGCGGAAATCATCCATAGATAACCAGTAAATTCCTATTCATTAGTATCTGTCCACTAGTCACCTGGATCTACTGCAGTTTTAATTAATTGAGGTTTTTCAAAAGTATTAGTTACTGTAAATTTAGTAACAAGTCTACTGTCATAAGCCCATTTAGAATATAGAGCAATTTTAAATAAGCTCCAAGCACCACTTACTCTCTATCGCACTGCCATAAATCCATATGGATTAGATGCAGTTATTTCCGATGGGTATTTACTCCAATTATTTTTACCTTCTTCACTAGCTTTGATTATTTCATCTATAGAAGCATCCGTATCATCTACATTCTATATGTCTCCTCCCACTTCTACGGCTTTCTGTGGATATATTATCCTAGGCTACTAAGAATTATCTTTAACCATATACAGAGTCTAACTAATCTCAGCAATATCTGCAGTTACGATTTCATAAAATTTCTAACCATTTTTAAGATCCTAACCTTCAAAATATACAATAGTTCTTTTCCAGGTATAAGGAGTTTTCACAGAAGGTAATACAAAGTTTTCACCCCACTAATTAGTTTCATCCTAATTTTCTAACTCCTTCACTTTATTAACATCGGCGGTATTTGTAGCCAAATAATCCACTTTAAACTTTAAAGATTTGGCTACTTCATCAGCTCCCTAATTTTCTGAAATCTATTTAGCAAGATCCGCTAAATAGAGGTCAAGTGTAGTATGTTTAGCTAAAACTGTAACTGCTCTATCTGCTGTCTCCGGATAAATCTAATCACCAGTTCCAGAGTATACTTTTTCACAACTGATTGCCATTACGATTGTCTAATTTTGTCATTATAAGGATTACCATCATTTAACTAAGCTAATTCAACCTTAGTTCTCTAATCCTCTATATCTAATTGTCTATCTTTATAAGTTCTATCTGTTTGAGCTTTATACCAATTAACTTGATATTCTAATTGAATCTTCTGCTAATCAAGCTGCATTCTTTGTTCATTAAGAGATTCTGCTTTCTATTGAGCCTTCTATAACTCTTGCTATGCCTATTGTAACTACTAACTAGTTTCCTCTAATTTCTACTACAGTTGCTATAACTAATTATTTTCAGCTTTCTATTTTTCTATGGCTTTCTTAACAGTATATTTAAGTTCAGTCAAACTCTTAGCAGTAAGAGCTTCAAATATAATATCAGCACTAACTAATCCGGACTTAATTAAATCAGGTAATGTAGATTTAATTGTCTACATATCCTACATAATTTCAGTACTAGATATTACATGTATATCATAGTCTGTAATTGTAAAGTATTCAGGAAGGGCTGTAAATATTTTCTAATATTTATCCCCTAAAGTAATAGTGCCAGTTAGTCCTTTCTTATAAACTATTTTAGCCTAGTTAAGACTATCAAGTAAGACTTCTCTTACAACTAAATCCATTTGCTAATAGATAGGTTTAGTTACAGTATAAGAATTAGTTACTCCCTATTTAACATTAGTTACAGCATCTCTCTATTCAATGCCATTAAGTCTTTCTCTAAATACACCAGTAATGGAAGATACAGTGGATTCAATAGATTGTATAGCTAAATCAATTGCTTGTATTACCTAAGCTGGTAAAGATTCATCATAGCCATTAAATATAGTATTTAAAGGAGCCTATCCATCTTCCATTCTTCCTTCTTGAGAAGAATCAATTAACATTTCTCCTTGTTTCTTATAAGCTCTCCATTTCTTTACTCTAGCCCCAAAATCAGGTCCTAACACTTTAGGAATCATAGAAATGTCAATAATACTACCTTTAACCCCGCTATTTGCTACAATAGCATCTCTATAGTAATGTAAAAGATCATAACGATCCTACAAATGAGCACATTTTAAGATTAAACTATAAGGCTAACGAGCTCTATTTAAAAAATAAACACCATTTACCGACAATCCACAATAATTAGGATTATCATGACTTCTAATTACCTATTTATCAATTCCCCTAAGAATATAATATTCATCACCGATTCTAATTGTATTATATCTCTACATAATAAATTTATCATCAGTTTCTATCCATTCTACTTCATATACTGGAATCAGATTATATCTATGGGAATCATCTTCAGGATAACCGGGAAGTAAATCTTGTTCTTCGTCATCATCACTAGCTTCATCTATATCTACAACCGGACCATAGGCTCTTCTGTACCTAGCTGTGTCATCATCTGTCCAGTTCTATTTAAAATTACGTAAGTCCTCTTTACTCAGTTCATTTCCATATTTAGCTAATATCTAACTTTTAGAAAGCCATTGTCTCACAACTGACCTATAAGATTTCTTAACATAAGGAGATTCAGGATTTCTGTCTACAAAGGTATTTAAAGGATTTAATACCTCTATTTCAATATTAGTTTTACTAAATGATGATTTTACTCTGTAAAAACAATAACCTGTAACTAATAAGTCTATAAATAATTGTCTAAGTTTAGTTACAAAATCAATTTCTTCAGACTACATAATGTATTGAAGAATATTCTAAGCAGCAATCTCATATTGAGAAACAAATTGCTAATCTTGCTCTTCAATTATTTTATCTAACTACTATTTAATAGATTTATCAGTAATATCCTAGTTATTAGCAAATTTAAGTAAGGAATTATTTAAATGCGTCTTTAAAAATCCTATTATTTGTGTCTATATCAATAGCTATTTTTCTCTATCCATATTACTGATAGTTCCTGCATCTTTACAGGATATTTTTGGTAATATAGGAGTTCCTAGAAATTCACCAACTAAAGCATCTACATGTTTTCTTAGTAAAGGCGTAAATTCAACAGAAGTAGGACTTCCTATACCAAAGTTTTCTTCTAGATAACGAAACTATTCCTTGTCTCTTTTTCCATTATAATAATTATAAGCTTTCTATAACTTAGTTTTATCATATACAAGTTCAGAAATGGTTTCGTTAGTCTTATCTATAAGCTCTTTGTCTGTCATAACATAGTTTAGATTCTGGAGGTTGTATTTTAATTGCTTTAAAATACTTTACTCTATGTAATTTACTTCTTCTTAATTCCTCTTTTATAAAATCTACAAATTTAGCATCAGGTAAATCTGCCATTAGTACAAAAGGGTTCTCAGAATGGTTTAGATTAAGAGAAACTTTATATCCTATAGGGTCCAAATCTTCAATACGAATATCTCCTATAAAATCTATCTAAAACTGTGTTCTCATATAATCTAGGATCACTTGTTTCAATTCGGTATGGGTCATTGTTTTCCTCCTATTTAATTACTATTTGATTTGATTGTTTCTTTGGAATAACCCCAAATTCTCTATAACCTTTGTCATTTATATAATATCCGTAGTCCTAAAATTCTTCAACTTCTTTGTCAACTTTTGTAGGTTGTCTTCCTGATAATTCCTAGTCGGCAAGTTCAACCATTCCAAGAGCAGCTATAATATCAAATTTTGTTTTATTCTCATCATTATAACCATTTAACTATTCTAGCATATCTTCAAACCAGATATTATGTCCATAGTCTTCTACATAATTAGCTATAAGGTCTGTTTGTTGTTCTATAATAGTTTTAGTTGCAGGAGTACCATACTATTTAGTAGTACCATATTTAATATCAGTCAAAGTGGCTCTAGGTCTTTTCATAAAGTATTGTAGACATTTATTTTCTCTAGCCCAAGTAATCATACCTACACGGGTAGCCTCTATATTAATTCTACAATTATAATATCTACACATACACATAGCTATCTTATAAGCTTCTCTAATATTTTGAGGTCTGTCTTTATACATAGCTACATATTGGGGTTCATTAAGACCAAAGGCTCTACGTTTAATTACAATACAAAAATCAGAAGGGTCTCTAGTTTCTTTAGAAGTTTGAGCAGCACCAATATCAATACCATCAATACCTGCTACATATAAATCATTCATTTCTGTGTATACAGGAGCTTCAAAATCAATCCCCTATTCCTCAGCTTCTCTCTTCTACTTCTCAATCTGTTCTTTATATAAATCAGACCATACTGGATGTTCCAATATCTAAACTTTACCAGAATTAAGAAGCCATCTAAATCCATCTATATTTTCTAAAGAGTGTTTATTAGATTTATAAGTATAATCAATAGTTCCTACTTGTGGTCTAGGTCCAATTTTATGAAGACGTATTTTAGCTAACTAATCTGCTATCTTCATTTTATTAAACTTGTTCTAACCTTCGAGAGTAAATGCTTCTTCTGCATTCCAGCAGCGCTCAGCACACTTTTTAAGATACTCTTCAGGAACAGCTAACAGATTATTTCTTTCTTCTTGTAATAATTTCTTATACTCTGTCTAATTACAAACTCCTCTAGAATCCATATATTCAGGATTCAAAGACTGCAGAAAATAAGGAAGAAAGAATCCGCTCTCTATAGTGGTTCCATCTTGTGTCCACTTATGCCTAAATGGTAGAATTTTAAAAGCCTTAGGATTATAATAAATCTTTTTTAATCCTTCAAGAGGGGGACCAAAGTCACCTCCAGTACCACCAAATAACATAATACCTCTAGGAACACCTTGTACTTCACATAATTCTTGTCCTTGCACTACGGCAGTAGTTAAATCAGGCCACGAACCAGCCTCATCATAAATAAGAAGATCAACACGATCACCACGAATATTAGAAGGCTTGCTTCCATTAATTCCTATTACAACAGAACGCCATCCAAAGTCTGTGAACTAACCATCTATTTTAACCTAATATCCTGATTTCTTTTCTAGGGCTTTATCTGTTAATCTAGGTTTAAAAAATCCATCAGCATTTGTATTAATGAATGTGAGAGCATGGTCTAACTTACTAAAGGTACCATTTAAATAAGTATCTTTAAAACAAGTAATCATAGTTCTACTTCTTTTTATAGTAGTGTATAGTCTAGCTGCAAGAGAAGCATTTATCTCACTAAAGCCAATTGAACGCGCTTTCATTAAGGCAGCATTTTTATGTAATACTCTACACATCTGTAAATAATGAAAGAACATATATTGAGAAGCAAAGAATACTGGAAAACTTTCATTAGTACCTTCACCTGATGCTTTATCCATATCTACTACTGGTAACTAATAAAAATTTAAGAAGAAATAGTTATCTCCAGTAATAGTATATCCATGTGAGGTCATACCGTATTTACATCTAGTATATTGTTCTTTCCAAAATGCATCCCATCTTTTACTTCTAGGTAAATAAGAACAATATCTCCCAGTTCTTAGAAATGTTTCTCTAACTTCAGCAAACCATGAAGGATCAAAATCTAAACCATGAGTTTCATCTATGGGTCTATAACCAGTTAATTCATAAGATAAAGTAGGATCGAAGCATTCTATCTTCATATCCTTAGTAATATCCCAATATGTCTTATCATTAGAACGTTCAATTCTATATTCATCAACTAATTTCTTAGCCTCTTTAGTATCTTCTTCCTACTATTTCTTTTTTACTTCATCTACAATTAACTAGATTTCATCAGGTAATACTTTCTTCTTTCTAGGCATATCAATTAAAAATCACCTGGGTCATATCCAGTATTAACTCCACCTCTAGTTGTAGACTCTTGTGATACAGACTCTTTAACTTCTTTCTCTAAAGTAATTAATTGCTCATGGACATTACTTAACTAAGCCATCTCCTTCATTACTTTTTCTGCAGAGAAAATAGGTTTACCATTAATATCTCGTTCATTTAAATCTACAATAGTTTCAAAATAATCTATAAACTAATCTGCTGCCCTTCGAGCTGCTTCCAATAATTTCACAGATTTATTTGATTCTTGTAATTTCCTATATTTTCGACAAGCTTCTCTAAATATAGGGTCGTTAAACTAGGCTTCTGTCAAACCACTATCAGCTAGGGCTTCCTCATGTCTTTCCTACTCTAAATAATTAGAATAAGGAGACTTCCAATCTAAAGCCAGATAAATGTAAGTAAGTTCTTTATTTACTCTAGTCTTAGTTTTTGTTTTATCTCTATCTAGAAGAGCCTTAAATTCTCTGATTAAAAGAATCTCAGGCTCATTTAATTCTAGAACAAGATGGTCACTATCATAATTAAATACATTCATAAATCATTAACATTAGTATTTTATTTCATCTTTTTCTTTTTATAGTTCCATGGAGCAACATTAGCATCATTCTCACCTTTACCTGCACTAGCTTCTTGTCGATTTCTTCTTTGCATTTCGGCAATTTCTTTAGCTGATTTACCCCTAGTATAAGGATTTCTCTAATAAGTTTGTTTTGCAACATCCTTCTTTTTCTTAAAGTTTTTAATAGGGTCAGATTTTCCTCCATCTTGCATTTTTTTACCTGCACATATTTTACAAATTTCTCCTCCCTTTTTAAAATATACTACTTCTTGACCTTCAGGACATTCCCCAATAGACTATTTAATATAATCTAATTTGGCACCGAGTCTTGCTTTACGAGATCCTTTCATTTGCTGAACAATAGCTTGTAGTAATTTAGCTACTTGAGCTGCTTGCTAATCACCTTGTTGTGCTGCCTACATAATTTTCTAAATAGTCTAGTTAGCTTGCTAATCACCCTACATAGCTGCCTAAACTAAAGTCATTGCCTACTATTCTATCCCCTATTGTCCACTTGCCTATTGTGGTTGTACCATTTGTGCTCCTGCTGAATATTTATACATTTGTCCTCCCTTTTCAAATTTTAAATTAACTAACCAATTATTCAGTTTATTTGTATCAGTTTCTGGTTTTAATAACTAATTAGTTCCAATACTATTTACCATTTTCTAAGTACGCTGATTCTGTACCTAATCGATAAATGGCTGGTACTTAGAGTCCATAGACCCGGGATTATTTAAATATGTTCTTAAAGCTTTTCGTTCACTTCCTGAATAATCATATGGATTCATACCTATAGAACGCATATAATCTCTAGTCTAACTTCTATTATAAGTTGGAGCAGGTAGCTCTGGAGCTTTGGAATTTTTAGTAACCTAAGGTTTAGTTACATTAGACTTACTTGATTCTTTCTAGTTAGATCCTCCTTCAGGTTTCCAAAGAGTTTGACTGTTAGGTCTTAGTATATAGGCAGAGTTTCCCTATGTTTGTTGGTCCACTCTAGTAAAATCTTTTTCATTATCTTTCCATGAGGTTGGATAGAAGGTCGTCTATCTCGTACTTGGTGTATAATCAGTATCTTCAGTAGTCATAATATCAACTCCTGAATATACCGGTGCAGTTTTCCAAGGTACTGCATTTTTAGGTTTAGTAGAAGGTTGTTGTTTGGAAGGAGTGCTTGGTCTAGTCCCTCTTTTATTTAAAATACTTCCTGTTTCTACATTATAATTGCCCTTAATCCCTGATTTGGAAAAAAATCTTCCATTAGAATAAAATATTCCATTATCATTTACTAATCGGTAAGATTTATCCTAAGGATTATACTAAATATTGCCATTAGCATTTCTATGGGACATAAGTATGTTAGAAAATCTTCTAAAAGCATTTTGACTTCGAGCATCTGTTGACTATGCTGCATTAACTGTTTTCCATGCCATAATTATACAAGTATTAAATCCTTAGTATTGAATACTGCTTCCTGCATTAAACCAGAATCAGTAAACCATCTACATCTCAATCCTTTCATTTCATCTTTAAATAATGCTTGCTCTTTTCTAATAACAAGCATAGCCGGACAATGCATTTTGTCACGCTAACGCAGACTTACAACATCTCCCGGCTATAGATAAACTTTATTACTTGTTTCCATTATCTTTAATTTGATTCTTTCTTTCTGTTAATTTCTCATTAACTATTGCCATAATTCGTGATTCATTAACTACTACAAATCCTTGCTTGAAGAATGGAACAGTAGCTTCACTAGCTTTAGTAAAGAATACTACATCACCTTCTTTTAGGAACTCACATTTGAACCCGGTCTCAATTACAGTACCGACACGAATAAACTGTTCTAATTCGTGAATCTGACCATCTTCTTCACTCTTATATTGAGGGGTAAATCCACCCAAGTCTGTAATAATTCCACTCTCTACTGTTATTTTTTGGAAAGGATTCTCATCAAAAGGTTTAATCAATGCATAAGAACCCATTGGTAATATCTCTAAACCATTGATGTCCTTTGAGATTTCCTTAGCATAATCCTCAAGTGCTTTATTGTGTTTTTCAAATTTATCTACATATTCATCTACTTTAGTATTAAATTTAGACTTCTTCTCATTAGCTAAAATAACGTCTGCTCTTTGTCCATTAACTACAATAGGAGTTCCTGTGCTTTCCATACCGATAAGTGATTGAGCTACTTTCTCTTTTCCATTTAATTCACTTCTAAAATCCATAGTCATTTACATTTAATTTACGGCAATAATTACCATTTACCCTGTTCACAAAATTCATCTTTAACTCTAGTTTTATTATCTAATACACATCCACATAAATCACATAAATCACCGAAGTTAGTATTTAATTTATGGTCACATCTATGACATATACCTAATCTTGTAATAGCTAAATCTTGATGTTTATTCTTAATATTATAATATATGCTTTTTAATATAGTTAATGGCTTAGTTAAAATACCATGTAACCATTTAATTAATATGTTTAATTTCATTCCTTTAATCATTAGCAAAGTCTCCATAATATTTCTTAGAAGCTTCTTGTCGAGCCTTAATAGCATCTTCTAGATTTTCATATCTTCCTATATATTTAGTTTTATTGTTTATTGTACAGTCCACTTTTGCTTGTCTTTAGCCCAATATACCCCTTTACATCCTGATTTGTTATTTTTAGGTATTTCACAATTACAAATATTTTCTTGATTAGTACATATACGTAAATTACATTTCCTATTGTCAAGTCCATTATGATTAATATGGTCTATAACCATACCCTCCGGGTCATCCATTAATAAACGGTGTAATAATACTCCCTTATTGCTGATACAATATCGTGTATTACGCTTATTTGGAGTTAGATGCCATCCAATACTCTTAACCTTTGGTATATCTTCTAAATCTATTAAAGTTTCACCTATCTTATTTCCTATTCTATCGTACAAATCAATTATTGCATAAGTATCTTTTATGTGGATTACATTAGTATCTCGATTAATTCTATCTAAAATTTTACCATATTTATTTATCTGATAATAATGCCTAGAACAATATCCATTAGCACGTATTGTATTACTTATACATCCTTCTACCTTACACATTACCATTTTCCACAAGGACATTTACTATTTAAGTTTTTAATCTTAGCGTGCAGCCAACATCCGCATCCCTTTAAATATCCCTTCTTAGGTGTTGTACTTACATCATTATTTTCAGGATTTAAATACAAATGTGCATTACAAATCTCATTTTCTTGGTCACAAATAGGACAAGCTCTACATATTTTAGTACGTTTAGTTATATATTCTTCCATATATTAATTTGTATATTAATTCTTAGTTAATTCCATTATAGTGCTATAAATTAAATAAGCTATTAGTAATAATGCTATACATAGTATCATATTAATATTCAATTCGTTTATTCTTTAATCTACGTTCTTGTAGAAGATGTTCCTTTTCATAATAAGATAACATACGTTCTACTTCTTTTCTAAGATAAGGTAGATGATAAACAGTCATATTGTCATTGTGATCAAAATGTACTAATACTAAATCTTCTATACTAAAATCAGGATTATATGATTCAATTATATAAGCATAAGTACTAAGCTGAAGACAATAATGATAATAATTACAATCATCTAAATTATTTAGAGGAAACTTCATCTTAACAGAACTTCTTACTTTAGAATCAAAATAGCTCTTGGTATCAATCTTCTTATTTGTTTTCCAGTCTCCAATTACGATGGAATTGCCTTTTTTAACTAATAAATCAATCTGACCTGCAATATGTAATTTACCAGATGGAGAATCCCAATGAATTAAATACTCAGGATATACTGCGTTTTCCAAATCTAAAGAAGTTCTATCTTTTTGACATTCAAATTTACCTCCTATTTGATATTTATCTAGAGTAATATTCTTTTTCTGGGTGTAAAAGGAATTCTCTAATCCTGCATGTATTTTAGTACCTCTTTCACAAGACCTTCTATTCTCCTCATCCCAAGAGTCTAATATTTCTTGCTGTGCTTTATTAAAATCTAGTTCTGTAATATTATGTAACTCTAACAGAACAGGATCAAATTTCTTAGTATTTAAAAGAGACTTCTTCTCAATCTTAAATTCATCAGCAGGTAATAATTTCTCTAAAGCTTTATATGCTGACCAAAATTCCTTATCAAATGGCTGACCAAATTGTTCAATCATAGTAGTTACAGAAGTAAACTTGATAGAAGGGTCATTAACATCCCAATAACGATGTACTTCTTCATTAAAGGCTACTGTTCCGTTTTGTTTATCAATACTTAAATTTTCCATATAACATTAACATTTTACATTTATTTTATATTTATCTAAATTAATTTTTAACTTTTCAATAATAATATATAATTAGGTGTATAACAAATTAATTAGTAATATAAACTCTTAAATTTAATTAAAATGGAAGATTTAGAAATATTTGGTATCCCTTATCTAGCTAAAGGTTCAGGAATACACATTAAAAAAGAAAATAGAGGAAAATTTACTGAGACTAAAAAGAGAACAGGTAAAACTACTGAAGAATTAACACATAGTAAAAATCCTCTAACTAGAAAAAGAGCCATATTTGCTTAGAATGCAAAGAAATGGAAACATGAAGATGGTGGTGAAGTACATAAGCCAAATGGTCATAGATCAATATTAGATAATGGATGGTTTAAAACAAAGGATTTAAAGAAGAATCATCTTCTCACTTATTAGTAGGGCGGACCTTTTTAGATTAGTGACTCATAGCCTCAAGTATTACAAAGATATATCTCCTTAGTTAATTAGGGTATTCCACAGTAGGCTGCTTTTGACACTTCACATTTATCTATGATAGAAGATGGCAGACCTGGAAAATATTATTCATTTGGAAGAAGGGCATCTAACTTAGGTGGATGGACTAAAAATGTAACTGATAGTCTAACTAATGGTAGATATAAAAACTTATAGAATGTTTAGAACTTTGGACAGTTTAAATAGGGATTAAAATAGAAGAACTATAATACAAGACCAGCCTTCTATAATGTAGAAATGAATAGAGGGAGAAATAGGGATAAATAGATTATTAATTAGTGGAATAAGCAATAGGGTTTAAATCCAATTGCTCAAATATATAATTAGAATAGTAACTAGGTATGAGAGATATAAATATACAATTGAATGAATTACAAGAATTTCTAAATTTTGTAAATGAGAGAGATAAATAGTTATGGGATAAATATTTAAAGAGATATGAAATGGATACCTAAATATTAGAAAACAGGTAAATTAAATTTTAAAACCACTGGGTTACCGTGGCAACAATCTAAGTAAGATTAGGAAATAACTAGAAATACTCAATCTAGAGGAATTCTTAATCCTACTAATTTAAAAAATAGATTATAGCCTGCCGCTAAAAATTTAAAAGCTAAATATAATAATTTATCAGTTAGAGAAAGATTAGCTAAAAAGAGTATGCCACATAGTGAAATAGTTACAGTAAAGGATTAGTAGGAAAATACTAAAACCAGTACTAATCCTCAAGTAGGAGCTATGTCAGGAGCTGATCTAGTAGGAGAATTTGTAGTAGGAACTGCTGTAGGAAATTTAGGATTAGGTTTAGGTAAAATGGGTCTTTCTAAAATGGGTCAGAATACAGTTTCACATTGGGCAAGAAATAGTTTACTTAATGAAACTGCTGGAAATTTAACTAAAAATGTATCTCAAGTAATTACTAATAATTTAGCTGCTAAAGAATATACAATAGGAGATAATCCTATTATGCAGCTATCTTATTATAAACCTACTAGAAAAGCTTGGAATACTAGAAAAGCTGAAGGAAATGAAGCTACTTCTTATTTCTTTAAACAATAGCCTAATCAAAGATTTGAATTAGTAAAGGATGCTGAACCTAATAATTATTCAGTTCATTTTAAAACAGATAGGAATAGTTTAAGCTATGGTAATAAAATGTAGTTATTTGCTAAAGTTGCAGATGAAGTACCTGAAGGTGCTAATCTTTCTACTTGGGGTTCTATATCTAAAGGAGGTATTCATGGTATAAATAGATTTGGTAAAGACTTTGGATTTATCTAGAATGGGACTAGGTAGCTTACTATGAAGGGAACTAAAGAGCCTATTAATATTCCAATATTTTAGAAACCTTTGTCTAGTTCCTTAAAATAAATTATTTAAAGAATGAAATAGTTTTTAATTAAATTAATAACAGCACATACCGGAATAAGTAGTAAAAGAGCGTGTGGCATATTAGGATGGGTAGTTAGTTTAATTATTCTAATATACTGTTCTATTAGTTAGATACAAGCTCCTGATATGATAGATACAGTTTTATATTGTTGTATGGGATTACTAGGTATAGATAGTATAACTAGTATATGGAGAAAATAACTATTATAGTAATTAATAGATACAATAAAAGGCGGCTTAGCTTAATTGCTAGGTCGCCTTAAATATTTTATAATTCAAATTGGAGAATTGGTTTCATTGTCTTTACGTTTTTTAGCTACATTAGTACAATTTACTGAATTACATGTAGTATGGTCTGTATCTAATTGCAGAGAATATAATGTATCTAAAACAGAAGGAGATTTCAATTTTGAATTTAACAAAACATTATCCACACTAGGATATGTGTAACCTCCACTATTAATGTGTACTGAGTTATTATAATTAGGAATCTCTTTAATACAATCAAGTATAATTAATAATTCATCTATATTTAAATCAGACAATGCTGAGTGTATATTTTTAATAGTTGCTTTATAATCAATCATTTATTATTTAATTAGTTACAATTTAATACTGAGTACTATATGTATTTAATTCATCTAAATAATCTAAGTACCATTGATTATCTTTAAATTGTGTAACTAAAGTATTTTGATTTAAAGTTGCACAATTACCAGCTAACATTGTAGCTTTACGACTTAGATAGTTAGCCATTATATTATTTTTAGGTTTAATTAGTCTGTTAAAAACATCAGTCGATTTGTTCATATCCTTCTAAAATTTCATTATCATATATACTAGTGTGTGTATAACCAGTTTGTCTATTGACATAATGATGTAAAACCACATTACTAGTATCATCTACATTGTCATCTATTACATAGTTCTTTTTAATTATGTAATCTAAATAATTCTCAGCCTCTTTTAAATCCCCCTCATAATCCTCTTGGAAAAGAATTTGTATTTTACTATCTAATTTAGACTTTTTCAACTTTTTAAGTTTCTTTTCTAAATTAGTTGTTTTTAAAAGTTTGTCATTTAGTTTATAAATTGCAATAATCATAATACATATCTTTTATAATTAAATTGTTCTCTCACAAGGATTCGAACCCTGACTAAAAGATTTAGAGTCTTCTGTGCTGACCATTACACCATAAGAGAATATTAGCTAGCTATTGAGGGAACTAGCTAAATGTGTATTTAAGTTATTAGTTAAATTTGACTAATTGCTCATTCAAATAGTTAGTTTTATCTGCAATGAATTTTCGTGCATGTGCTTTAAAATAAGAAACTGCAGAGCGGACAGATTCAATATTTTCTGAATCCAAACAATCCTGAATCTTTTGTAACCCATCATTACCAATCTGCTCACAAATGTCTACAAACAATTCATCATCCAAACTATTTAAGAAATCTGTAAACTTCTCTACTTCAGATTGTACTGGATTAGTGTATTTAACACTGAGTTCAAAACCATTATCTGAACTATTCATTGAAATATCTAAACCGTTTTTATTAAATTTATAATCTTTATTATTTTCAGAAGCTTTCATAAGCTCTTGAAATTCTTCATTTGTCATTATTCCTTCTAACAAGTTTTCAACCATATTAATTAATTTTTAAAATTGTTTTAATTTAGTTCTTTTTTAATCACATTCTACAATAGATTAATTGTTGAAAATATAAAAGTTAAAATAATTTAAAATGTGACAATTAGAACTTTATACCCAAATTATTGCCAAAAAATCATCATTTTAATCCCCCCCCCCCGATTTAGTCTGGTGCTAAAAATTTAGAGAGTTATTTAAGCTACGGTAGACACCCACTTTAGTCCCCCCCTCATATTTGAATAAAAAAAGAAACATATTATTAATTTTAAAAATTAAAAGTTATGAAGGATTTTAAAGCAAGTGCAACCGATTTGAAAAAGCAGTTTGATGAGTTGAACAAAATTCGCAAATCTGCAGGTCTTAATGAACTCACAGAGGATGCCTGGAAACAGATGCAATCTCGCCAAGAGGGTGGCAATGGTTTTACTATTGGTGAAACTATTCACCTCACAGGTGAGGTCGAGATTGTTGTCGTTTACGCAAATGTAAACGGCAAACAGGTAGCTCAGAATACGTTCTTTGCCGCAAAATTGTCTGATGGGCGAAATATCTCATTACGTAACTTGATTAAACCGAGCTTAGCCGGTTACAAGTGGGAGGGAGATTTTGTCGAAGATAACGGCAAAGACGGAAAAGACCACATTGAAACTACTCATACTGCTAAAGCGGTAGAGGGTTTCGACCCCGCAAACGTCGATTTCTTCGACGCCGAAACTCGAAACGTATTGGAACTCTTTATGGCGGTGAAAGCCGGCAAAAAGAGTTTACCAAGTGAACTTACATTGGTGGCACAGGGTTGCCGTCCAATCGTAGCATCTCGTGCTGTAGCTCAAGGTAACTTGAATTACGCAAAAGGTGCTCACAGAGTTATGCGAATAAACGTGTGGTCACTCTAAAATTAATAGGTAGGGAGAAATCCCTACCTATTAATTATTACTTTTGTAAGCTAGTGCCGATGGTACAACACTCATTTTGTACTAGTGTATATTTTAAAATTTGTAAGCAAGTGCCGATAATGTAATTATTTTAGTGTATGAAAAAAATAAGAACAAAAAAGGTTATTTGTCTTAAAGGAACCTATTCAGGTAGTACATTTGTAAGTGATGATGGTAGAGAGTTTACATTATGTGGACAATTTACACCTCATCCTCAATATGGCTACTTTGAATTACATGATTTAAACGACGGTTGGTACCGAATAAGTCGACGGGTGGTACTGTAACTGTCGTAAACAACAAAATCACAACAAAACAACAAATAGTAAAAAGTAAGAGTTAGTTAACAATGTTTCTATTTTTTATTCTGGCAAGCTGGAAAGACAGCTACATTTAACAACAAAAATTAAAAATAACGCAAATTGTAGTAGCTCTCTAATACACTGGAGAGGTAAGCGCGCAACGGCAGAGGCATGGAAGAGGTATGGGGAAGGGGTTTTTGCCTATTTTCATTTCATTTGCCAATTTGGTGTACGGAGAGCTGTTACTTTGTATTATTTGAAAAAACAAAAAATGCAAAATTAAAACAACACTAAGTCCTTTATTCAGTTAGACGGTTAAACTGAAAATTATCTTTAGTTAAAAAAAAACACAGCTCACTTACTTATCTAGAGTGGAGTTGCTTCTTAGTATATATTAATCAACATTATTATAAAACTATACACACTTAACAGAAAATGATTACAGGTAGTTCAACACTTATTCAGGTATTCCAGTTATATCAGAATAAGATAAAAGAAAAAGAACATAAGAACTGGAAATTCAATGCTGCTAAATATCGTAATATAGCAGTAGCTAATAGAAAATCTCATAATTATGCAGTAAATCAGCTTATTAAAGAATCTGGATTAGAATATACTCCAGAGATATTTAAGTTGATGTCTCTCGTAATTAATGAGAAGTTCTCAATTAGAAAGATGTCTATTGTTAAAGTAGATATTGCTCTATTTAAATTAGCTAATAATGTATCGATCTGACAGCTGGTAACAAAATAATTAAACACATTAACAAATGAAAAGATTTTATTTTTACTTTACAGTATTCTATATCATCACTTATGTGAGTAGTATAGATTACATTGCCCATATGTCACTCTTTGTGACACTCTTTATGGGTTTCGGGGCATTTGCTCTTTGTATTCTTTGTTCTACCTTTATGAACGAAGAATTGTTTAAGGAATATACAGGTTGGAATTGGCTTATTAAATGGGCTAATTCCTAGTTATTAACAATATAAATAGTAATAAAATGAAACAATTTAAGAAAAGTCGTGAACCTACTAGTTTTAAAACTAACGTAGGGATTTTGCCGTAAGTATAAAGACATTCAATAAAGTTAGTCTAATTAAGCGTAGTTAGATTGTATTTAGGTATCAATTCACAATTATAATGAGACAGACATTATGTCTGTTTATAGATTCACAATTTTTAGATTACAACAAAATGAAAAATGGAATTTTTTCTTGGACATCTGAGGGTGTCAAAGTGACTACCGAAACAGAGGTAGCTAATGGTGTACAACGTACTGAAATCATCTTGAACTCAAATGGTGATTACAAGCCACATGAGTTTGATGATGTAGAATTATTGCACTTATTCAAAGATGACATTATCTATGCGCTTAAGGAATATATTGACAAGTGTGAACATGAGCTTGTCAATGCTAAAGAGCGGGGCAAGCGTAAGGTAGACTCTTGGGATTATAAGACCAAGAGCGATTGTGATGATACCTTTGACTACAATAGTTACAAGGCTATGCAGGAAGCTATTAAGTTAGCTGAAGAGGAGAAGTTTGACGAGTTTACTGCCAACATGTGGTGGCAGACAGAGATGGCACTTGCTTATGTTCCTAAGAAATGGCATCGTAAACCATACACATTCCGTACACTTCTCGAGTTTGTGATGGAAAAGTCTCGTCACGCTATGCAACTCCTCATTGAGGAGAAAAAGAAGTAATTTTTTCTGTTAAGTTCCATAATCAAGAGACCTAATTAGACTTTAATTATTTATATAGTTATTGTTTAGTTAGGTCTTTACTATTTAATTAGAAAGTTATGGAACTTACTAATTATGGAACAACTATGACAACAGCAGAAGCAGAAAAGATTGCATCTCAAGTAGAGACTATGTTAATGGGTGTAGATATTAAACCGGATACAATGACTATTGAACCAAACATTGTAGTTTCTATTCAGTACAATGAGAATTGTGTAACTAACTATGTAATTTCCGATTTAAAAGGAACTTGTGTAGTAGATGGACGTTCTCTTAATTGTAAATAGTATAAAAATACGAATAAAGATAAAATAGCACTCTAGTACTATAGAGTATAATAAATAGTTGACATCTTGGAAAGTAAATTGGTTAATCATAAGACAAGACTTATGTATTTTTAGATAATTAATTAAACAGATAAGATTATGGATTTTATAAAGAAAGTAAACGATTTTGGTTTGTTTGGCAGTGTGTTAGTAGTTAACAATGACATCATGGAAAGTGTCAGTGCTACTAAGACTGAGGATAAGAAAGAAGTCCTTATGGTAGCTGCTCGTATTACTAGTAGAGCTGTTAGTGATCAGGTCAAAGACGGAAAACTAACTGCTTTTGAGGGTCTGCTTGCTGGCATGGGTGCTTCAGATTCTACCAATATCACTCTTGTCACTCCAAATCTCAAGGACATTAAGCTTTTTACTGAAGCAGTAATTAAGACTGCTGAAGATGGCAATATGTGTCATATGAAAGACTATGTGCATGAGACAGGCAATAGTATTCCTCAGGAAATCTGGGACTATATCTACAAATTAACTAATGGCAAATAGTTATGACACTATTAAATATAATTTGTGGAGCAATTCCTATTATTATTATTTTAATACTAAGGAGTAAAGAATAATGGAGTTTCTTAGAATTGTTTGGGCTATAGTATTTGGATTAATATTTGTAGCTATTGTAGGTTCCGAAAATGACTAAGTAAGAATGATTATCGATAAAGATAATTTCGAATTACTAATTGAAGCTTTAGATTTCTGGGTTAAGGATAGTGTCCTTCCAGTAATTCCTAAAAATAGAATAAGTGTTAGAAAAACCAATACTTGGACTACTAACTATTTATGCTGTACTAAGGAGTGGAAGAAGAGATACAAAACTAACCCAGCTAAGGCTTTGTGCGAGTTAGTAATAGACCATTATAAATATATTTATATTAGAAACTATCCAATTATTGAATTAGTTAATAACTATAAGTATCTTTACTATTGGTTAATAGGAAATAAGTATAAACAAAATAGAGAAGCACCTCTATTGTAATAATTAATTAGATTATGGTAATAACAGTAATAGCCTTACTAGCTTTAATTATATTTATTGTAGTTGGAGTTATGGCTCGGAAAAATCAGGAGAATAAGAAACATATGATAGAACATCAAATCCTTCAGCTGACTAAATTTAAAGGTGAATTGATGTCTCATCACACTCTTGAAGACACTTTTAAAATTCACAAACAGTTAGGAGCAATGCATTTAGCATGGAATCCTGCAATATGTCCAGCTCAATATGGAATGTTCAGAACTTCTAACATAGCAACTATGTCTATGGATGATGTGTTTCTTGGTGATATTTGTGGTTTATGGACGCATACTCTTACTTATTGGCTTACCTGTAATGATGAAGATGCTGTTATCATAGTTACAGGACAATACTATGAACAAGTATTAAATGGTATTAAAGCTGAAATAAGAGAATTAAAGAAGAAAATTAATTCTCTATAATTACTCTATGCCTATAAAAGAATTGGTAAGTTTTTAAGTGTTGATTACAAATTAACATTTATTAACTACCAATTCTAAATAACTGATTATATAGTTAGTTCACTTGGCAAGGTTAGTAGAAAAATGCTAATAATTAGCAGCTCCCATAGCTCAACTGAATAGAGCAACAGCCTTCTAAGCTGTGGGTTTCCAGTTTGAATCTGGATGGGAGCACAACTACAAGTTACAACAAAAATATTTAAAATATTTTCAAGTTGTAATAATTGTGAATTAAAATAGGTCGACAAAATATAATTCTACAATGGTTTGTGATAAATAGTTGTAGGTTTCTTCAAAGATAAGTTTAGTGGATAACTAGAGTATTATTTAGGATGTACTATTTAATATATCTAGCACTCAAAGTCCACTAAACTTTCTTTTAAATTGATATTTATGTTAGTTATATTGAGACTCTCCTCCCAGAGGAAGTATAGGACATCATCTGTCTAATCTATCAGCTGTAAAGAGTCGATTAGAAGAGAAGTTTAGTTTCAAAATATTGCGCAACTCCCATTTAATGGGATTAATATGAAACAATTACTAGTTAAATAGCTAATTAATTAGTAAGCTGTAATCAATATAACCTTTTAAATATAGTGATAGAAACAGAGGTTCGAATCCTCTAATTATTTATAGTTAAGGTAGCTAATTAATTATAAAAGATTTCGTCCAAATTTGGGAAGTAACGGGAGAAAAATGATTCTCTTAGTGCCTCACGTATGTAGATTATTACAATATTGGAAAGTCTACAATCACCAGCCATGATGTGAGAAGACACTATCACTTTAATTTGAATTTTTGTAATTAATCATATTTTGTTAGTGTGTTATACCTATTTGGGCAAAGTTCTTACCACTATTCTACTTATAGAAATGTGGTGTGTCTAAGTAAATCTTAGACATATAGCTTAGAAGGTCAGAGCGCGGGACTGAAAATTCCGAGATTGTGGTTCGATTCCACGTGTCTCCACTATATACGGATGCCTGAGTGGTCGAAAGGGTAGGTCTCCAAAACCTATAGAGATGAAAGTTGAACAGCGTGGGTTCGAATCCTACTCCGTGTGCAAAATAAGATTATAAATTAGCTCTCTAAGCTTTAAGGTGAAGCACGAAACTTTTAATTTCGGGAAGACAGGTCAGTACTATCAGGGAGCACCTCATATTATTCAAAAGTTAAAGAAACATTATAACTCTACTGGTTTGTGATAAATAGGTAGAGATTTGTACCCTTAGTTCAGTTGGTTTAGAACGCAAAACTGTTAATTTTGAAGTCGCAGGTTCGAATCCTGCAGGGTGCGCAATGCTATTATTATTTTTTTGATTTGTTAATCTTGAGGTTCTTAGTCTGTGAAGATAGAGAATCTACTTGGCACTATCGTCTAGCTGGTTAGGACGTAACTCTTTCAAGGTTAAAAGGCGATTTCGAGCATCGCTAGTGCTACTCTTTCATATTATTTAATAAAACTAATACGATTAATGTTTAAAATATAAAGTCAGCGGACTTTATAACGTTAAAGAGTTGTTATGCTTCTGGTCTGTGAAGATAGGAAGCTTTTATGGTCCGTCTAGTGTAACACGGTAGTTTGTGAGACTACAGTACAGGGTTCGAATCCCTAGCGTGACCCTATTGGAGAAATGGCTGAGTGGTCTAAAGCGGCACCCTGCTAAGGTGTTAGTCATATTACATGGCTCGAATCCTTCTTTCTCCGCAACATTTATGACAAATTGTGAACTTGTAGTTGGAAAATATGGTTCGTGAGAATAGTATTTTATTCGGAGGATTAGTGTAACGGTTTCACACGAGGGACTTTGACTCCCTAATAGGCAGTCCGACTCTGCCATCCTCTACTAATTAATACATAGGTACTAAACAACTCTCAGTAACTCTATTAAATAGCGTAATTACCTTAAAATTAATCATTTGGGTTAGAAAGAGAAAGAACGTTAGATAGCTGAGGACAATGGAATAGTTTAAATATAACCAGTGAAAATCGCCTATTATTTAAATAGATTATTAACAGATAAAATTATGACAAGAGAAGAACATTTTATTAAGAAGACCCAACTATTGGCACAAATAGATAGTGCTGAGAAGTTAGGTTGTAAGAATGTGCTTAAATATGCACGAGCAGAGTTAGCTAAATTGGAAAAGAAATTTTGGGAGGAACATTTTTCTAATCCATTATTTAGTTATATGGTAACTAGAGAAGAGATGGATAAACTCATAGAAGATGAGGTAGATCCTACTTTTAAAATACGTGTAACCTTTAAGAGTGGTGAAGCATACGACTTAATGTATCATCACGAAATTGCTCCAGGTGTTAAACATTCTGCTATTGAGAAATGGGCAAAGGATGAATTAGCTAAAGCTATTCTTCATCCTGAAAATATTGTGAGCACTCACTTTACTATAGGTTAATTAAATTAAGTAATATGGAAATAAAAACAATACAAATTGATTCTGATACATTTCTTGTATTTAAAGGTATTGAATACAGACAAATAAATGTAGAAGATATAGTTAGTTTAGAGGCACTGAATAAATATGTTCTAATAGTAACTAAAGATTGCAGAAAATTTATTATTGGTTGCTCTTTAACTGCTGTTATTAAGAAATTGTGTATAGAATATATAGTAGTAACTAAAGGTTTATTAATTAATAAAAAGTATTTACTTGAATTAACTAAGAAAACTGATGATAAAGATAAATATCTTCTAGTACTTAATGATTCTGAGCATACTACTAGAGAAGTATCCTTATATATTGCGAAGAATATTTTAGAACAATTATAATATGAAGAAAATAGTGTTAAAAGTAACAGTAGAAGTTCCGGATGATTATGTATTAAATGATCCATCTTGGTTATTAGAAAACATTGGTATTGGATATGATGTTGAACGTATTTAATTTATTTGAAAAATAAGAATACCAACCCCATAAATTACATGTTGGTTTTTTCCCAAATATTGTTGGCAACTAGCAGATAATTAGTTGCTCCTTTTTTGTCTAAAGGTTGGCAGTATTATTCCACTAGACGTTAAAGACTAAAACTGCCAAATGGCTCAGTGGTGGAATTGGTAGACACGAGGGACTTAGAAATTAATTTTATTCATAATTTGAGTGCTCTGATACGAAAGTTCAGAAGTAGAATCTCCCTAATTAAACAAGTTATTACTAATTGTAAAAAGGTTAGCGTCTGTGTAAGAAGCAGAGTAATGATTATAGAAGCAGTATTCAGAAATCTAATTAACTTGCGACAGAAGCCTCATCTATGGTGACGTAGATTTTGGTGATGACGAGCTAAATTGTGATAGAACCCTAATCTATCTTAAATGTAAATTGGAGTGTTACAGCATAAATGTGTAGAGACTATATAGGAGATACCTAAGTTAGGAATTGTATATTTAAAATTAAACTGGCAAGATTCGCAGAAATAAGAAGAGCAGACTGCTATTAGGGGTTAGATTAAACCTTATATACTTACTTGCAAGATTTCTAATATGGTAGTAAAATAGTCCAGACCACAATAACTTAAATATGGCGGAATTGGTATACGGCAGTAGATTGACAGAAGCGCCTCTAAAGTTGTCGTTAAATATTTCTTGAGGGTTCGAATCCCTTTATTTAAGTTAGCTTGTGTAAAAGCAAGTGTGGTAGGAAAATCCCTTGGTCAGGAATGACTGTGCGGGTTCGAGTCCCGTCTGAGCTACATAATTGATTATTTATTATGTTTTGAAAAATCATTCATAATTACTATGAATTTGTGAAAATTTATAAGTAATGTAAAATTTTCGTTTTGTAGAAGATTTTATCTTTCTTTTAAACTCATATTGCTTGTGAAAGTAGTATGAGTTTTAATTTATTGGTAATTTCTATGCCATATAATAAATAAGTGATTAATCAATTAAAAATAATAACTTAAATATTAATATTTATGACAGGAAATTTTGAAAATAGTTATCTTGGAAACATTATTGGATACTAGATAGAAATAATCATCAATTAAAACACATGCAAGGAAACAAAGCCTTAGCACAATTTGATGTTATGACAGGTTTATCTAATGACTAGGATGGATATAATTTTTGGAATAATTATAAAACTGATCCAATATACTAGAAAGATAAAAACTTTTATAATGGAAGTAAACAAGCCTAGGTAACACCTGCTGGTATTTTTACTTTATCTTCTTCTAGTTATGAAGGACATCCAGCATTTAGATGGAATGAGGGAAGTAGAGATAATACAAACACTAAGTAGAAAACTTCCGTTTTATTTCATATTATGCCTAAGAGTAGATAGACTGATTTTAAAAATGGAATTAGAAATAAATCTTATGGTTGTGTTAATTTACCTACAGATGCACTTAACTATATGATAAACAATAACGCAGTAGGAGATTCTATATATTCTTTGCCTGTTAGATAGGGTAATTATATATATGAATCTGGAGAAGAAGGACATCCATTAAAAGTACATTATGGAAATGCTCCTCAAAGAGTTTAGGGAAAACATTATGCAAATAAATATGATTTAAATTTAAATTATAATAAAGGATATTAATTAGATTATGAAACTATTATTTAGATTATTAATAATATTATTAGTTACATCTTGTTCTAATAATGTTATAAAGGGAAATATTACAGATTGTGATAGTTTTCCTGCAGATCCAATTGCTTATATTTATTTACAACCTTATGATGATTTTACACAACAGGAAGCTACAAAGCTAGCCTCTAAAATCACAAGGGGATTAAGTAAGGTATACGGAGGTGATTGGACTAATGTAAAAGTATTAGCTAATAAGGACTTACCCAAAAAAGCTTATTATAAGCCTCGGAATAGGTACTTAGCTAATGAGTTGTTAAAAGACCTTAATATTAACAAGGAGCAATCCTATGTAATAGGTTTAACTCATAAGGATATATCATACAAAATACATGGTCAAACTAACTATGGAATAATGGGATTAACTCCTTTAAATAGTAATAAATCTATAGTTAGTGATTATAGAACACATGATTTAGTTGCTGTAATAGTACACGAATTTGGTCATGGATTTTATGGGGCAAGGCATTGTACTAACCCCAAATGTATAATGTGTGATTATCAAAAACACAAAGGAAAGCCTTTTGTATATAAATTATGTAAAGAGCACTCCTTTATGAATTAAGGCTATATAGCAATACTAGTATAATAGCATGTCCAGATGCTTAATCCCTGGAATAGGCTGTCTGATTCAATATGGCAGTATGTGGTGGCACATAGTCAACTAACTAGGTAAAGCGTTTAATAAAAACAAATGCTCTTACTGAATTGTAATGAAATGTGTAGCTTAGTGGTTAGAGCATCTACCGTAGAGTAGAAGGTCGGCAGTTCGAATCTGTCCGCATTTCCTTTCTATCCTAAATTTTATATAATTTTTAAATTATTGAATAAGGCTCAAAGAGTTTTGCTTGTGAAAGTAGAATTCTTATCAAAATTATGCGAAAACTTTAATAAGTCGGAGGACTTACAAAAACTCAAAAACAGTGTGTCTTAGTGGCAACGTTCTCTTGACTAAGAAAGGAGAGGATTAACGACCCTCAGGCACATTTTCGGGCTTGTAGTTCAATCGGTTAAAACGGGAGACTCATAATCTCTTATTCTCGGTTCAATCCCGGGCGAGCCCACTCTTTCTTTTTATCATATTATTTTATTTTGGAGAGTCTAATTAGTTAATCTAGTTAGGCTCTTTTATTGTTTAATCAAATAACACATTAACATATGGGTAGAATACATAATTTAAATAGAAAAGTTGGCAGAATGGGTTTACTTAACCTACTATATCTAACTAGTATGCCAACAGAACATAAAAATAAATATTTTGTAAAGTGTAGATATGGCAAATACTTTCTATGTGTTTCAAAAGGATATAAGAATGATTTGCCAAGAAGTCTTCGAAGCACTCCATTTAAGAGTCCTGACAGGGCACTAATAGTTTGCAGTCTTTACAAATTATTTGATAATAAAAGGTATAAATTAAAGTTGAAAATGCTGAATACTTTGAAAATAAGTATGGACATATAGTATCTTCTGAGATTATTTATACAGGCAAATATTTAAGAATAAGTAATTTTAGCAAATAATTATGTGTTGGGTAGGTAGGTGCGATGTAAAAATAGCTAAACGAGATTTTTATGTTTATAAAATAGGTCGTGCATCTGATAAAGGTTTTAAGAGTTTGTATCAAAACTTTATTTATGAACCAAAAGAAATAAATAAAAAAGTTGAACTAAATCCTATTCAATTCTTTAAAGATGAATCCTCTTATGTAATTTATGAAGGGTATCATTCTTATAAAGATATAGCTATGCCTTACTCTGATTTGCGCTCATATTATAGAACAATTTATTTAGGTAAGATTGCAGAAGATATTAGATTAAATAATATTTATTCTATTGCGACATTTATTATACCTAAAGGTTCTGAATATTACGAGAATGGTGGAGGAGAAATAGTTTCTTCTAATATAATTTATACTGGTAAGTACGTAAGAATAGGTAATTCTGAAGAGTAGTTATGTGTTGGACTTGTTGTATTGAAAATTTAAAAGCTCAAATAGCTAAAGAAGATATTAATGTATATAAAGTAGTTAGAAAAGCTGATAAAGAATCTTGTGTATCTTTATTTATAGGATATACTTATTATAAAAATAGTATATATCCTTCTCGAATTTTAGAAGTAAGAGTTGGATCGAGTTATTCTTTTGCAGAAATTAAAGAAGGTTATTATAGTTATTCGTCTGTAAATTTTGTATGTGATTCAATAGCACCAGGTGTTGGTGGAACTTTATCTAAAACTGTACAATGCGGGGATAGTGAAAAAGTACTTAGTATAGATAATCCATTTTATTTAGCCACCTTTGTAATTCCTAAAAACTCTGTATTTTTTATAAATGAGATGGGTACAATAATATCTAATTGTATTAGATATACAGGTAAATATATAAAATTATGAAAAAAGTATTATTAATTATAGGATTATTATTAACTGTTACAATAGTTATAACTATCCTACTAGAAGTGGCTCTAAAGCACCAGCTTATGAGTATAAAACATTAGAAATAATGTATGATTCTAAGAAACGCCCTCATAAGATAGTTATCTATAGTAGGCGGAGAGTAGGTATGGCGGATGTTGATTTAGATGCAAATACATACAAATGATTATACTTAAAGTATTGTTAGGGATAGTTATGATTGTATTATATATAATACTTAGAGTAAAACTATTAAATGAAACTCGAACTATATATAAAGCAGGATATTTCGCTGTAGGATTAGGAGTCTTTGCTATGATTTGGGCTGTTCTTTGGGCACTAAATATAGCTAAGTATAATACAATTATTTATTATCCAATTATAGAATTATTTAAATAATGATTATACGTATATATGATTATAATGGTAAAGGTAAGTTAGTTAAAATACCAGATGACTGTGAATATATTGAATTTGATATACTTAATGGTGATATGGTATTGACTTATCCTATACAAGTTGATGCTTGTGATGAACCTCGCAAATGGATAGAGAATGAGGGTCACTATAAATTAACTAAAGATAAGTTTAATAAGTTATGGCATTTAAAAAGGGATGTTTTAACATTTCAAAGAGTCATCTGTTTAGCTAGAAACAGAACTTTTAGAGAAGAAGATTATTCTCCTCTACTTAATTTATTTCTTAAATGGCAGAAAACAATTTAATAATTAAGGTATGTGTTGGTCAAATTATATGGCAACTCCAATTGTATTGAAGAAGCCTTTAAGAGTTTATAAAGTAGGTAAATTAGCAACTTTAGGTATCTTTATAAGTCAATATCAAAATTTTAGGTACTATAAATCTCAGATTATGCCTACAGTAAAGATAAGACCTAAATTTGAAAGGTGTAGATCTGTTATGGGATGTGTGGGAGAACTTTGGAATTATGATCGTTTTTATATACATGAAGGTTATCATTCATACTTAACTGAAGAAATAGCTAAGGGTAGAATGTATAGTGCTGAAATAGGAATATTTGAAATTCCAGTAGGTGCTACTGTATATATCAACTATGCATATAGAGAAGTAGTTAGTACTGATATTAAATATTTAGGATTATTAGAAGAAATCTAAATTTTATCCTGAATAAATGAAACTGGGAAGGCATTCTGATGATTACTAGCGATTAATGGCTAGATTCACTATGATGTTGTGATAACATGTAAGTGGGGTTAAACCAGTATAAATAAGACCCGAAAAAGAAAAAGTCCGATAGTTGAGTTATGCCTCTCAACTTTGTAGACAAAAGGCAACTCGGAGTATGGTGGAATTGGTAGACACATATGCCCTAGGAGCATATGCAGCAATGCGTGTGGGTTCGAGTCCCACTATTTCGACGAAAATCGGGTTGGTTTGTATTCTAAGTATACTTAGACGCATGGGTTGCACCCGACTGGTAAAAGAATATTAACTAACTAATGTTGTTTATTAGTTAGATTAAGAAGGATATATCAAACAAATGCAGCCAATTTGGGGGATACCTATGTAGTCGTGAATATTATAGGGCAGATTGATAAGAAATGGAAAACAATGAATAGGTAATTCTAGTAATTCCCTAGGAATTGTGAACGAAAGTTTCGAAGTACGTTTAATTCGTAAGTCCCCACTGCGAAGTTTCAGTTGTTGTACCTAGTTAGGAAATTATGTACCTAATTAGAGAAAAGAGAAGTTACCTACATAATCCGGAGTATGTAGGACAGGTGATAAGGCGAAACATGATTATTATCTAAGTAGCTGAAGTACGTTCAATTCGTATTACTTCTCCAAAGTCTTTGATGGACTGAAATGCCAGGTTTCACAGGAGTATATTAGCTAATTAGTTAGTATACTCCTTTTTTACGTTTAACACATTAACAAAATTAATTATGGATGAACAAGAATTTTTTAATAAAATTAAAGAATTGCAAAAGCAACGAGACCTATTAAAGAAGGACGTTACAGTTTTAGAGTGTAAAATTAATGAATTAAGAGATATACTAGAATTAAAAAATATTAAAAAAGGATATTATACTAATAACCTTGGTTTATTCTGTAAAGTCTATGATATTAAAGGTGACAATATACATGTGTATGAATTAGATACTACAGATTTACTAAGTCTTACAAAGGAAACCTATTATTGGAGATCTTTTGAAGAGACATATTACAAGAAATGTACTAAAGAAGAGTATGATAAAGCTTTAGATTATATAGTTAAACATTTTAAAAGTTAAGCATATGATACAAAAGAATTATGGAAAGAAAATTAGGTGAAATATTTACTTATAATGGTAAAATTTATCAGGTAGTAAAAGGTTTTTCATGTAAGGGTTGTGCTTTTATAAAGAATGGTTGTTGTGACTTAGTTAATGAACTTTTAGGTCCTTGTGATTATACTAAAAGAACTGATAAAACTAATGTAATATTTAAAGAAATAAATAATATGGAAATAAAGAATAATCAATTAACTATTGATATTCCTAAAGGAAGGAGATAAGCAATGAGTAAAGTAACTGCAATCAATGAAATCATTAAAAGGAGAAATCTTTTAAGAAAGTGTAAAGAAAAACATACCACTTATGTTAATATTGATGTCATTCTTATGTGGTTAGACAACATTAAAGAAGAATTGGAGGATGAATAATGTGTAAAATAAATGTTAAAAAGTCACTTCTAGAAGTTGTTGAATACTATAACTTAGAAATACTTAAAATAGACCTAATGAATGATGAAGAATCTTCTGCTAGGTTCTATAATGAAGAAAGAGACGTATTTTCTTGCAAAGTCTATACTACTCTAGAAGACTTAGACTTTGAGCTAGAATCAATCTTTATGTATGATAAAGTTCGTGGTATGGTTTATTGCCGAGATAAAGATACTAAAGAACCAGTATGGATAGTGTCTTGTGGTGATGAAGGAGGTTCTTGGTGGGGAGTCAATAGAGTTCCAGACTTTTATAAAAATCAATTTAAAAAGTTAGAGGATGATACAAAAGCAGACATGGAAGGATGAAATCAGAATTTTAATAACCGATGAAGAAAATCTCAGTTCGGTTCAAATATCTATTCCATTATATGTTAGTGATATTTTCGGCAAGGCTGATGCTCTAATATACGCTCTTTGGGTTGATGTTGTTTATAGAAGAAATGGTGTTGCACAACGCCTGTTACAACTCGCAGAACAACAGGCTAAGTTAAATGGGGTGAAGAAAATCGGATTGGAATTTGATAAAGATGAATCTGATAGATTTGTTCTAGATTGGTATCTCCGTAGTGGTTATAAATTATTTGATAAGAAAAGTAATTTATTAATTAAAAAAATGGAGGAATAGTTATGTCTTGGTTAGCAGTAGATAAAGGTGGCTGTGAACATATTTTTGCAGAAAAACCTTGCAGAAATGAAAGTAATACATTATGGATTTGCTCTGTCGTATATTTATATGGGCAGAGGTACGCAAATACCGGTTGCTGTTACCTTCCTAAAGGCAGCATCAAGAAGCTCATCGGAAGAGAACTTACTTGGAACGATGAGCCAGTAGAACTTAAAGAAGATTGATATGGAATGGGATGTTAAATTTGTACTAGCAAAGCTTTTGAATGATATGAAGTATAAAGAAGCCGTAGAGTTAATAAATGCCCACAATGATAATGTTGATGCTCAGGATGTAGATATTTTTATATCAGGATTTAGCTTAGTATACGCAGAGCTTTTTAATCCAATATCACCAATATTGGAGAGATACCTTTCTTCTAGTGCCATTTCTTGGCAAGGAAGAATGAGAATAGCTTTAGCTATACAGCAATGCAAGAAACTTAAAAAGAATAATTATGGTAAGAGAATTTGAAGTAAGTATTAGAGTTACTATTGATTCTAAGTGCAAAGATAGTGACGATGATATTATAGAAGCACTTATGAAAGGAGCGGATAAGTATTTCTATCCATATTGTTGTAGTAATGAACATATAGAGCATACTAATAGTACTGCTCATAAAGTTAAATAAAAATGAGAAGTATGCACGAAAAAATTATAGGAGCAGGAGTAGCTAACTTATTTATTGAGCGAATGAAGTTAGAAGGATGGTTGCCCATTAAAGAGTATTTCAAGATGAAAAAACTTGGAATTGAGCTTGATTGGGTAATGGTTCTTACTATGGAGAATGATGGATTTATCGCAATACCAATGGTAGCAGAATATCGTGTTCCACATAAAGATAGTGGGCGAAAATCTGGTTGGTATAAAGACGAGATTGATAATCCAAACAGGAGAATTGACGATTGGACTAATGTCATCATGTTCAAACTTTTAGATAAGCCTAATATTGACGGAATAAGGGATTCTATTCTTGACAAATATAAAGAGGCCGAAGGTATTACAGATACTCATGCTTATAATTTGTCTTTCAATGAGACGGTTGTTAAACAATGTAAGGGGATTAAATGATTATAGCTTATGAAATTAGAAGACATCAAGTTCAAGGCTAAACGTCTTGACAATAACACTTGGGTAGAAGGTTACTTCTATGTTGAATGTGGTAACACTTACATCATCGAGGATAGGCAGAGTGAATCAATGCTTAATAGAAATGATGCACATCAGGTTGACCCTTCTACAGTCTGTATGTCCACAGGGCTGACAGATTGCAAAGGTAATGAGGTTTGGGAAGGTGACATGCTTTCAAATGTTACCAATGATAGTCCTGACGGAATAGTAGTGTTTAAATATGGCGCATTTTGTTTGCTCGCTAAGAATTGTCGCGACTTTTGCGTTGCACTAACATACCTTCTGAGTGAGAAAGATTCATTAAATAGATTTAAGGTTATTGGCAATAAATTCGATAAAAAGAAGTAGCGTATGGGAATTTTATATATAAGTGTTAGTCTAATTTACATCTTTCTTGTTTGCTTGGATGGAGAAGATGTAAAACCGAAATGGAAACAATGGCTAGCTGACAAACTAGGCATCAAGCCAAAGATAGATGTTAGATACATAAAGCCACAAGTCGTTAAGCTTCGTTCAAGAGTTACAATGTCGAATTTTGAAATGCAATACTATTGCCGTGACAAATCTGGCATGGAGCAATTGAAGAGAAGAGCAATAGAAAGTGTGTACGATGAAATTCTTAAGGGAATGAAGGCAAACGAATTGGTTTCCATTTCGCAATATAATGACATTTATAGTACTAACACTATTTATGAGGGGACATGTGAAATTTATAAAAACAAGTAGTATATGAAGATAAGACAAGCTAAGAAAATCTTGAATATGATGGCGAAAGGAACGGACACACGTTACTTCGATTCAAAATATACATTCAAGAAAGAGAGTAGATTCATTCCTAGATTAAAGAATCTCTATCAGAAAGCAACTATCAGATGGAATAAGGTAAATATGCCGAGTGCCAACGTTAGTTTGTTTCGTTCAATTTTGAGAACTTCAAAGGAATGCAGTCGTTGTAAACATTTCAATGGTATGCTTGCAGGAAGATGTACTAAACTACATAAGTATGTTGAAAGCAGCGATTGGTGTCATGGAACGTTTTTCCATAGAAAGTGAGGTTGACATGAAAATAAGACAAGCTAAGAAGATAATGAAGCAAGTCTATAAGACTAGATATTGGGCTTATAGGCAAGGCTATTATTGTGGCAAGAAAGATGCTGGAAAGCTAGCCGGAGACCATCGTTTGTTAAAGGCTATGCGTCTTACAAAGAAGTGGGAAAGTCGCAAGATACGAAATGATGTGAATAAAATACTGGAGAAGAATCCGTTCAAACCGAGGGATCTTCAACGTAGTGCTTTAAGATTAATGAGATATGGATGTAGCAAAGCTTAATCAGGAAATTTTAGGCGTAGATTTGGAATACAAAAACGTCTATATTGATGCGGAGAACACAAGAATGATACGTGCCAAATTACCTTATGGGTATTGCGATTTGGTTCGCACAGATGTGTGGAATGGTCGTGTGAATCATCCGGAAGAGCATGATATTGTAAAATATACGGCAATCTCTTGGTATATGGAAGAATTTGTCGGTGGAGTTGATTTAGGTCGCAACTATATGCATGCTAAATATAAGTTCTTCGAGTTGGTTGTGAATAAAAAATATATTTTGGAAATGAAACATAAGAAAAATGAAAATGATAGATAATAAGTTAATCATAGATATTCCTAAAGGAATGGAAGTGGATATTGAAAAAAGTGACTTGAAAGCGGGCATTATAGCATTCAAGAAGAGACCCTTCAGCTATGAGGATGTTATATCTACTTTAATAGACCGTGGTCTTAGTCCTGTCGTTGCTAATGTTACTAATAGTAATGTAGAGAAAATTGTTGCATTGGATAAGTTAATGGATATAGCTAAGTGTTATAATGGAGATTGGAAACCGGATTGGAATTCTAAAGAATGCAAGCATAATATCATGCGAACCAGCGAATACGGTATTACTTCTAGTAGTGATTATAACGAAGGTGCTATTTACTTCAAGAACAAAGAAGATGCCCAAGCCGTTATTGATAATCCGAATTTCAGAAGCATTCTTGATGCAATCTATAAGGACTAAGGCTTATGAAGGAAATGTTCTTTAAAAGTGTAAAGTTCCGTGAAGTTCAGCATTTGGCATTCTCGGATGAATATATAACTGCATACGTATCGGTGAACCATGTTCCTAAGATACACCTAAGTGTAAATACACCTCGTGATGAATATGGGTTTGCGAAAGGTAAATCAAAGCGTTACTTTAGAGTGGGGTTTGGAAAATGGCTCACCGAACGAGCGTTTGTGAAGAAATATTTTAGTGAAGAATAAATGAATATAAAAAAGTCAGATATGGGAAATAAGATTAATGTAGCGGAAATCCTAAAGGATAAGCCGCAAGGAACTAAGTTGTACGACTTATTACGCAATATAGACGTAGAGTTAGATAAAGTCCACACAACAGACGTTGGTACTTATATAGAATGTACATCAACTAATGAAGTAGGCAGTACTCTTTTGTTTGATTATTCAAAACTAGGTACAGAAAAATGCTGGCTTGAAGGCTTACGGATTCTCCTTCCTTCTAAGAATATGCGTGACTGGGGCAAATTCGCATGGAAGAAGGGCGATGTGCTTATCAATAGTTGTGGATTTCAGTGCATTTTCAAAGAATGGGCATCTGATGATTATACAAAGTTCAACGGATGCTATTCTAATAGTAGGGATGGTTACGAAGACGTATCAAATGCAGAAACAGCTAAGTTTGACAAGTTAGATAACAATATTGCCTATGGATATGTCAGAGAGATTGAAAGAAAATTAGGTGGCATACTAAACCTTGAAACTTTGGATATTGAGAAGGCTCAGCCAGAGTTCAAGGATGGTGATATACTATGTGTAATTGAAAGTTCTAACAATTATCACTATATACTTATATACGAAGGTCAAGATGATGAACATATTTATCGCTATGTAACAATGCTTGAGAATAATTCTTTAATTATAGAAAAGGGTTCTTATTTTACAAAACCAAAAGACTATTCTATGCGCTATGCCACAGAAGAAGAGAAGCAGCAGCTCTTTGACGCTCTCGCAAAGAAAGACAAGGCTTGGGATGCTGAGAAGAAAATGATTGTTGATTTGAAGAAAAAAGTCGAGCTTAAACCTTTTGATAAGGTTGTAGTAAGATGTAGCGAAGCAGATAGATGGTCTATAGATTTCTTTAGTTATAAAGCACCTAACGGATATATATGTACAGGAGACGCTTGGTTTGGATATTGTCTTCCTTACAATGAGGAGACTGCAAAGTTAATAGGTACAACTAAAAATATGGAGGTTTAAGATATGGACGAAGCTTTTAAGAAGGAACTTATAGAGCATTGTAAAAGGCAAATGCAACGCTTTGAGAGAATGGGAAGAACAGATTCTTTCGCATATAAAGAACATGCTGTTTTACTTAGTTTTCTTGAACGTCCATATTTACCTTTTTAATATAGTAATAGTTATGATAGACATAAAGAAAAAAATCCAAGCCGCCAGAGATTACGCAAGAAAAAGCTATCGTGTAATCAGAAAGGTTAGCAAAAACGGCTTTATGGTTCAAAGAGATAAAAATGCCGATAAGCATTTCTTGGATGGCATTGATTGGGCAGAGAAAGAGATATTCAAAGATTTGATTCATAATGCTAACGAAGTTCCTCAAATTGGCAGAGGAAGGATTCTTGCATACTCAAGAGACTGCGGTTATAGAAATCTTTACAACCTATACGATATGATGTACAAGACTGATTGCGGCACATATCAAGAAATGTGGGAATTAGAAGTTAAAGCTTACTATTTGGATGGTTGGATATACGCAGATGAATTGTTTGACTTAATTATCAAAGGAGGTGATAGCAAATGACCGATGCAGAATTTAATAAGTTTGTGCTTATGCTAGAGAATGAAGCGTTTCGGTTTTCGAGAAGCCAAAACGAATTTAAGGAACATCGAGTAGTGATAGAACAGTCTTTCAAGATAGGAGGGATGTTCATCCTTCGAGAGTTGGAAAAGTATTTTAATCAAAAGAAGTAAGCGTATGATATTATATGAGAATCAATGTTTTGAGCTTTTAAAAGCTTTGTGTTATAGTGTCCCACAGAATCCAAATGTCGGTAGGTTTGAGATTGCAAACGTGATACTTGACACATTACAAAAAATAAAAGATGCGGATTAACAGCTTTCGGGCACAAATTTAAAGATAATGACAAAGGAAGAAATATTGGAAAAGGCATCTGATTTTGAGGATGAAGATGAGTTTGTGAAGTGTGATAGATTGCCGTTCACTGAAGAATTGTGGCTTTTACATCAGCTAGTGTATATCGGCTTGTCTTGTACCTATACAGGTCGTGGCTATATAATTGAGAAACTTAAAGATTAGTAAAATGGAAGCGAATGATTATTTGAAGGCTATGCAAGCTATGGACGAATTGGATAGACTTGTAACTAGTGTTTATCCGGATAAGTTCAAGTTGGTCTGCAAGAAGCATGGAATAGATGAATGCGAGGCGATGAACATGTATTCGTACTTGCAAAAGATGCAAAAAGGTCAGTCTTGGTTAGTTAGATACAAGCCATTGGAATATCTAGAGCGTGTATTAACACTAGCCAAAGAAGCTTATGCGTCTTACATGAACAACGGCTTGATTCTAAGTATGGTCAATTTTGGTGATAAGTACACAAGAATACTTGTAATCTTTGAGAAAGATGGAGTGAGAAGCCAACAGGAATTTGACCTTAGAGAGCAAAGAACATATGTTGATATAGCGGACTTTATTGGAAATGGTTACTCCATCGTATCTGTTATCCGTCAGTCTGACAATGTTGATAGCGAAAAATTTGTTGGAGAAAAGGATGAGCGAAGTCATAGTATTCCTATTTACGATGGTGATGTAATGCTTTGTTACGTGAATAAACCGGAATTTTGGAGTTCCGATTGGCGTAATAGCGGACTTTATATTTGTGAGAACGGCTCATATCATAGATTGCTATACACCCCGAATAAGGGGTACGTAAGACATGGAGAGCCTGATGTAGATGAAGACTTCACCATTGATATTGGGGAAAAATCCTTCAATAGTTATGTTATGACTTTAAGCCAGTCTTGGTATAAGTTGGGTAATGTTCATGCAGGTATAGGCTTTTTGAAGGAGAAAGAATAGAAGAGTAAAAGGAGAGGAATATCATTTCCCCTCCTTTGCCCTAATCTCCAGCTCGATAGGCTTGCCGCAATGGGGGCAGATGATAGCCGGATGCGATAAGGTTTCACCATCAATAGCAAGGAAACTAGATGGCGAGCAACCACAAATACTAGCTATTTGTTCTACTTTCGCAAATGAAATTGAGCCATTATTGATTTGTTGCGATAAAGCTGATTGGGTAATACCTAACTTTTCAGCTACAGATGAAATGGTTTGCCCATGACTCCTAATTATTTTCTTTAAGTCCATACCTTATTATATATAAGTGAATACTAATATTTATTATGCTGCAAAGATAGCTTATTTTTTTTAAACTGCCAAAGAAAAAGAGTTAAATATTAGAATTAGCTAATAATTAGTGAATAAATGTTTAGAAATAGCTTATAAGTGTTAAATAAGTGGTAATATTAGAAATTTCTTATAGAAATATTTGGTAATATTAGAAAAAACTACTATCTTTGCAGTGTCTTTAAGAGATAAAGGCTTTAAAGTTTAACTATTAATTGCTGCTATGCAGCCGAGTCGGCACTCGTAAAACGGTTTGAGGATATGACTACTTCAATTAAGAACAAGATGAGAAAGGTAATGCAGTTAGCACATAGAGCCTATCAGTTGAAATCAAGTTCAATGTCTTGGGTTGAGTGCTTGAAACAGGCTTGGCAGGTTGTAAAGCTTGAGTCAGCGATGAAGACCAAGGTAGTAGAGTTCTTCTTTATGAAGATGAATGGTGAGGTAAGACAAGCCTTTGGTACTCTCCTTCAGAGCCACATTGACTATACTCCAAATGGTACAGGGCATGCAGCATCAAGAGATTGCATCCGCTATTGGGATGAAGCAAAGGGCGCATGGAGACAATTCAAGGCTTACAACTTCTTGCGAGTTGCATAAAGATATATTCACGTTCTAAGGTGTTTGGCGAGGCTTAATAGGTGGTGTGCCTTTAAACACCCCTTTAGTTTAGGACTTTTAAAGTATTTGAGATATGGAGACAATTGCTAAGTGTTTGAAAGAAGTGTTCTACAAAGGGCATCATATTACCAAGGTGGAGGACGTATTCGGTCAGGTTGCCGTTCGCATTGATAATGTTGTTGAACCAGACTATGCTAGCATAGCCGATGCAAAACGAGTAATCAATGGTAAAGCCCCTAAGTGGTTTAATGATGGCTATATGTGGGACGAAGCCAGCAAGAAGGTCGTAAAAGCCCCTAACGCTTTCCGATGGGAGGAGTAAGAAAAGATAAGGTAAAGAACTTAATACAATTGATTATGGAAAAGTTTAATGATGGCAATTATGTATTCGAGACAACAAACGAGTTTCCGGATGGCTATGAGATTTGGGCGATTGGTCGAAGAAATTTCAAGCACAAAGGCTACGTACCATTGTGTGAGGTCGATGAGAGCCGCTACGTCAAAAGAGATACCTTGAAGGCTTTGAAAGTAAAGGATGAAGCATTAGCTTTGACTTTGCTCTCTGAAGCCGTTAAACGAGGTGTTAACAAGAAGAAGTATAACATAATGATTAATGCAAAAGAAAATGGATGAGAATTTTCTGAATGTGCTCTATATCGAGCACACGGATAAAATAGGCGTTCTAAAGGACGATAAGGACGAAAGGGTATCAGTTATCCTTGGGACGGACAAAACGCTTGTAGAACGCAAAAGAGAGGGTAAAACGTACCTTCTTGTACCTTTGACAAAGAACCACACTTTTGTTTGCAAGGGTAATAGTATTGATGTGGATGGTGAGCATATTAAGAGTGAAATCTTTTTCCGCAAGGATGCTTGCCAATGGATTGAGATTGATGAAGAAACATTATCTAAGGTTGCGTAATAAATAAGGAGTTTAAGCTATGAAAGTATATGTAGTAATTTCTTCATACCAACATGGATTAGGTGAAGCTGTTGAAACTGATGCAGAAGTCTTCGATACCAGAGATAAGGCTAGAAAGGCGATAAGACACAAAGGAATGAACACTTTGGAGAATTACAAGCGAGTTTTGGATTGCGATGATTATCTATACAATATCTCAGATTCTTTCTTTCATATCTCAGACAGCGAAGGAGAGACGTGGGATAATTTCGATATTGTAGAACGAGAAGTAAAGTAATAAGACTATGGATATTAAGATTATCAAAGACATCTTAGATGATGCAAAGGAGTGCGGTTGCATTGCAGGTATTTCACTCTCTAATGGGCAGTTAACTCATGCAAACTTTAGCAAATCAAAGTTATTTGATTTTACTGCCGATGTTCTTTATAACAAAAAAAGCATTTGATAACTATACTTGGTGAGAACGGAAACAGAGATTACATTGATAGTGACTCTATCATACGTATCTTTATTAGAGAAGGTGTTTAACAATTAATTATAGGAGAATATGGATGCAGGTCATGTGAATGTGATATTAGGCGAAGCCGAGAATAAAGGTCTTAGAGGAAATATCAACTTGGTAGGTGGAGCAAAAATAAGTTTCGACTTCAATGGTGTTGGTATTGAAACATCTTTCAATTGCAATACAAAGAACAGAACACTTATGATTGGAAGTGGAAGTACAGTAGTGTTTACACGTAAATATATTGATTGTAGCTCTATCCAGTATATTGAAGTGTTTGAACGTACAAAATAATTATAGGAGACAAGAATATGAATATACTAGACTATTATGAGGTTGTCACCTCAAAGATTTTCAAGTTGGAAAGCATGAACGAGGGGCTTGTATTGATAGCACCGGAGCAGGAGGTAGATGGAGTCCGTTCCTTGATGGTGGGATTATATGTTCCTGAGCATGAACGATACAAGATGTACACTTTCCGTTCCTCTATGAATGAGGGTGAACTAAGTGACAAGTACAAGGCAATGGTCTGCACGATGGATGTTCTTAAACCGGATTGGGATAGAATAAGAAAGAAAAGACGGAAGAGGTTCTAACCTCTTACCGTCTGTAGGATGCAAGCTATTTCAAGATTATTTTTAGAAAACATGAAAATAAATTAGAGTTTCCTTGTATTTCTCGAAGGTTTTTGTTACCTTTGCGGATGCAAATAATAAAACAATGAGCTTATGAAAGTATTATCAATTCGTCAGCCGTATGCTTGGTTAATCGCTATCGGCTGCAAGACCATTGAGAACAGAACATGGAATAGAAAGTTCCGTGGTCGTTTCCTTATTCATGCTAGCCAAGCCAAACCCGAAAAACTTGACGGATGGCAGGAGAGCGCAATGAAGAAATATTGCCAAGAGCATGGTATTGTTATTCCAGACTTCAAAGACTTGCCAACGTCAGCCATTATCGGCAGCGTAGAGTTGGATGATATTCAGTATCATGAGGCTTATCCGGATGCATTTGCTGAAGATTTCCAATATCATTGGTTCTTGAAGAATGCTAAATTGTTCGATGAGCCGATTAGAAACGTCAAAGGCAAGTTATTCCTCTGGGATTATGAGTATAATGAAGCCGAAATGTAAAATAACAATACTTTTGTAATAAAAATACAAGTCATTGAAAATTAGCGCAAAAGTGTTTGTTGTTCTAAGGGTTAGATAAGATGTAAATGTAAAAATAAATAAAGCCTCAACCTCTAACGAGATTGGGGCTTTTACAGTTGTCCTAGTGTGTCTCACCATTATTATTTCGTTCAATCAAAGGTAAGATACCTTTCTCCTTTAGGAACTCATAGAGAAAGAAACGCCCTTTTTGAGTCCATTTCGTGTTGTATTTGATGGTTTGTTTTCCATCATTGTGCGTAATGGTCACTGGCTCGCTATTCACATATCCCTTATCCAAATATTGGCGGTACAAGACCCATTGGTCAGAAACCTTGTGCTGGATACCATGCTCATGCAACAGTTTGTTGAATGCTTGCGGACTCATTCCGTAATCCTGCGCCATTGATGTAATCACGCTTGTGCTCTTGTTCTTCATCATCACATCGAAGTAAGTAGTCTTAGGCTTCATTGTTGTAATCTGTGCGCTCAGTCCGACAATCTCCTGCGATGCCTTGGCAAGTTCCTCTCTCTGTTGCTTGTTCTCCAAGGTCAGCACTTGGTTCTTCTCGAACTGGTCAGCCCAAGCTCTTGCTGCTATAGCCGGATTGGTGAAATCGGGCAAAGATGGAACACTCTGCATTCTTACCTTTTTCTCAACCTCAATGAAGTACTTGCGAATCATCCTACCTTTCTCATTGTTCTCAATCATACACAACTCCTTCGCCATGTCTAAAGATAGGGCGTACTCCTTGCTTGGTCTGCCACCTTTTGAGTTTTTAAGATTTTCCTTAAAAACCTCATAGTCTTGATTTTCAACGAATCCGTACTTTTCAATACGCTCTTGAATCCAATTCGCAAATTGATACTTGCTACCCAACTTTTGGTGCAGCTCTCTTGCATTGATGGCTTGCTTACCATCACGTTCTTCTACCTTGATGAGTTCAAAGCCTTCAACCTTGATTTCATCACTCTGATTTACAAATGCTCCCAGCATGGGTGCATCATTCAAATTCTTTTCTAAAAAATCTTTCATTTCTTAATTTGTTAATAATTATATTTGGCTGTGGTGGAAACGAAAAGCCCCATCCGCTAATGTGGAAAGTGCGGACAGGGCTTGTGTCACTCATCCACTATTGTAGAGCGATGGACGGAATGACGACACTCCACGCTTGGAGTTATTCAAATAATATGCTTAATATAAATTATTAATTATCTCAAATATCAGTCAGTCGTGCGCTCTACTTCACAACCTTGTTATTTCGGTTGCAAAGTTAATGCTTTTCTCTTTAACTTGCAAACGCTTTAGTGTTTTATTTGAAACGTTAACGTTTGTTTTACTTCGGAAGACTTCTGCCCTCACCAGCACGACCAACTATTGCGGCACATTTCTGCACATTACTTCTTCTTTCCATTGCTCACGGAATTTAATTGTTAAACATCAAAGATAATGTGCAGTTGTTTCGGTGTGCCTCACGAAATCTATTACAAATCACACTCGTATGAGTATTGCTTTTTCAGCTTGTTCAATGCGTTCTCGGTAACGTAGTAGATGTTATCGAAATATTCGCTTTTCTTGATGCTTCGGCTTTCTTTCAGCTCTACCTTGTGATTGAATGTCACTTCGTAGCGGTTTGCGATGCTTGTAATCAAGAAATCAACCTCACGCTTATGTCTGTCCAGATCGGTCTCTTTATACTCACCACGCTTGATAAATGCGTCCTTGTTCGTCTCTTCGATGGTAGCAACCATGTTGCCTTGCATCACTATAATCTTTGCGCTCATATCTAGTTTCTTTTTAATCGTTAATAACCTTGTTAAGCAACTCTAATCAAGTTGTAGTTCTTGAATTGTCTCCATTCTCCCTTGACCTCATCCCAATACTTGGTGCAGTCCTTGCAAGCGTAACCCTTGCCGTTTGGAGTGTAGTCAATGTGACTATCCATCAATGTGCCGAAAGCCTGACGAATCTCACCATTCATTTTCTGAAAGTAGAACTCAACGACCTGCTTCTTCATGCGAGCCTTCAGCTTGATTACCTGCCAAGCTTGCTTCAAGCATTCTGTCCAACTCATGTAAGCACCCTTAAGCTGAAATGCTCTGTGAGCCATATTCATCACTTCTCTCATCATATTCTTAAATGTAGTAGCCATAATCTTTCAATTTTAAACGTTAAACTTAAATTACTTACTTTGCAAGTCCGATGCTCTCACGCAAGAAGCTCTTGGCCTCATCGTTGTTCATATTGAGCTTAGTTGTTATCATATTCAACATTCTATCAACGTCCTTTTGGGTGTTTATCCTGTTGCTTACGAACTCTATCATAACGAACTTCTGAATCAAGTTTCTTCTTATCATTGAAGTAGTCATATTGCTATACCGTTTTACGAGTGCCGACTCGGAGGTGCAACCTCAACTAAATGAATAATGTAATTGTGACCTTTGTTTCTTAATCACGATGCAAAGATACTAAGTTTTATCCTAACTACCAAATATTTTATTAAGTTTTACCTTAACTTTAACCTTTGATTGCTGATTTAATATACAAATTAAGATATGTTTGCATTGTTAGGTTAAAAACTTAGTTTTTCATAATAAGTTTGGCAGTTTGCGAAAATATGTGTATCTTTGCAACATCAATAAATAAAGTTAGAACTTAATATATAATAAGGTATGGATATACGAGGCATAATTAAACGAAAAGGCTTTACGCTAACGTATGTAGCTGATAGGCTGACTAACAAAAAAGGTGGTAAGGGAGTATCTTTGCCATCCTTGATACAAACTATTGATGGGAATCCAACTGTCGCCAGTCTTCAGGAGATAGCAAGCATTATAGGTGTAACGCTTGCAGAACTAGTTTCCGAAGCTGATTGTTCAGATTTCATCGCCCTAATAAAACAAGGTGGTGAGTTGTATTCCGCATCGTCCATCGCTGAGGCTAGGGTCGTGCTGGACAAGCTGGAAAGTGTTAAGTAACGTGGGGTGTTCCCCACAAAGTTCAATAATTAAAAGTTTGGATCATGAAGAAGAAATTGATTATTGCCATCATCGCAGTATTCGTTTTGCTAGGTGGCGGCATTGGTGGATATGTGTACCATTCCAACCAAGTTAAGGATGAAAAAATGGCTAATTACAAGAAGGCGTTGTCTGATTATCGCTTCAATAGCAATAGACTAATATATTCTTTGGATTTCGTAGCAACGGATTTTGTTATTAATTGGAACTCAGCCATAATGAATAAAAAGGCTATGAACGCAAAGAATGAAATAGTTCCTTGCTCTGATTTTGAAGATGCCGTTTCTTCTCGATATGCCTTCTATGATAAGTATGGTGCATATAAGATTTTGGATAGTGTGTATGTATCATTAGGAAAGCATTTGGAAAAGATGCGTGTAAATTCTAATGAAGACCAGCAAAAAATCGTGGAAAGCTGTAGTGATGAATACAAGGAGTTGAATAATGCTATTGTTCTTGTAAAAAAGCCTTATGGCGCATTGGTGCAATATTCTAAACAGAAAGGAGACTTGTTCTTTAAACTTTATGCTTTTGATAGCGAATTGGCTAAAGTTTCCCCATTGGAAGAAGATAAGGGCGATGAGAGAACAAAAGCAATGAATATGGAATTATACGGAACGCATTTGTTTGTTACGGCTGACTTTGACAAAGAACCGCAAAAGGCAAAAAAGCAAAGTTATACGTTTAGTAACATTTCAACAAATTGGGTTTATTTGAAATGAGATATAAATAAGGTGTAATTTTAAAAATAAGTTTCTAAAAGAAAATAATGTTTAATAGAATAAAGAAACACACTAAATAATTTGCGTGTTTTAGAAATTATGCTTACCTTTGCAAACGAAATCAGAAATGGTTTTGTAGCTTCCATATTGCATTCTCTACATTAGCGATATTGGTAGCTACGTTTATACATAAGGCAATAGCTTTATAAGCTAGAAGTCATTAAATGAAGTGCAGTGTACAACAGAAAAGTGGTGTGAAGTGTAGTGGAGTGCGGTGAAGTCTAGTGTAGTAGGGTAAAGTGCAGTATGGTATAGTAAAGTATAGTACAGTATAGTGAGCCATCCTTCGGGGTGGCTCTTTTTGGTTAATTGTGGTTAATATAGCAAAAATGTTACCATAAAATTTGGCTATATAACAAAAAAGTTATATCTTTGCAATGTCTTAAGGACAAAAGAGTTCTTGTAACAATGAAGAAAAGCGAATTGATTAAGAGACTGAGAGAAGCGGGATGCTTCCTGTCTCGACAAGGTTCGGGACATGAAAAATGGACTAATCCTAAAACGGGAAAGTCTCAATTCGTGCCAAGACACGCTAGAGAGGTCGCCACAGGCACCGCTCATAGTATTCTAAGAGAATTGGTTGGGGAGTAATCCCCACCTTTCTCTCTTCATTGCTTAAAGGACTCTTTTTTTTGTTAAGAAGATAAACGAATATATATATGAAGAAGATTAAAGTTATTGTAGAACAAGCCAAGGATGGGTCTTTTTGGTGTCATACCGAAGATGGAATAGGTAAGGTTGGCTTAAACTCTTGTGGAGAAACTGTTGCCGCTGCGAAGCAAGATTTAATGGATTGTTTGGCGTTGGCAAAAGTGGATGCAAAAGAGAATGGAGAAGTGTTTCCTGACGTTGAATTTGAATACAAGTATGACTTGCAATCTTTCTTTAATTATTTCTCTTTCCTCAATGTGTCAGAGATTGCAAAACGAGCAGGTGTCAATCCTTCATTGATGCGTCAGTATAGTAAAGGCATAAAGCAAGCTGGCGAGAAAACTTATGAACGTTTGGCGCATTGCATGAATGAAATAAAAAAAGATTTGGTAGCCGCTACCTTTTAGGCGTGTGGCTTCATTGTTGCAATAGATAAAGAACTCAGAGCCTTCTGCATGTGAATGTGGAAGGCTCTTTTTTTGTACCCAACCTTAATCTTTGCACTTAAATTTTTTGTGAAATAGCACACATTAATTCTTTCGTTATTCCTTTGAATATTAGCTAATTTTGCCAATAAAACATAAAATATGGCAGAATTAAGATTCGATGTCAAAGCGAATTTCGAGGAGGTTACGAAACTTCGTTCCGAGTGTGAAAAGTTGAGGGCTGAGTTGTTGAAGACCAATAAGTCAACCGACCCAGCTATTGTTGCGGATTTGACGGAAAAATATGCGGATGCTAGCAATCGCTTAAAGGACTTGACACAAGCTGCTTCAAGAGCCGCTTACGTGATGTCTTCCGAGTTTAATAAGAAGATGCAAGCAGCCGCAAGGGAAGTTTATAGCTATGAACTTCAAATGCAAGCTACCAAAGACCGAATAGAGAAAATCCAACAGCAAATCACGAACAAGAGATTAACTCTTGGAGTTACAACGGATAAGTCATCCATAGATTCTTTACAGAAGAATATTGACTATTTAAAAGGCTCTTTGGCAGGTCAAACAGCTCAGTTGAAGAACTTAGAAGGGGGTGCTGTCGGTGCTCGTCAGACCTTGGAGAATATGCGGAATGAGTATGTTTTGTATGCAGGTTCAGCAAATCCGGCAAAAGAGGCAACAAATATGTTGACCGATAGCATGAGCCAAATGATAGAACGTATGAAGTCAGCTCCGACTGCTGGAGAAGGAATGACTAGTTTGTTCCAAAGAGTTACTGGCGATGCTCACATGCTTTCGGCAACATTACTTGGTGGCTTAGGATTTGAACAACTGGCAGGTAGTATCTTTAATACTCGTTCCCAATTCCAGCAACTTGAAATATCTTTCAATACCATGCTTGGTAGTGCGGATAAGTCTAAGCAATTGATGGACGAACTTATCCAAACGGCAGCTCATACACCTTTCGATATGTCCAGCATTACGGGTGGCGCAAAACAACTTTTGGCATACGGAACGGAAGCGAAAGATGTTAACAAAACCCTTGTCCAGCTTGGTGACATTGCTTCGGGCTTGAACATTCCGCTTGGAGACCTTGTTTATCTTTATGGAACGACCGTTTCGCAAGGAAGAATGTTCACAATGGATTTGCGTCAGTTCATGGGTAGAGGTGTCCCATTAGCAGAAGAATTGGGTAAAATCTTACACCAAAACACAACGGAGGTTCAAGAGTCTGTTTCCAAGGGTAAAGTGACATCAGACATCTTCAAGGAAGCTATCGCCAACATGACGCAAGCAGGTGGACGCTTCGGAGGCTTGATGGAGCAACAATCAAAGACGTTGGAGGGTCAGTGGAGTAACATTGGCGATTCCATCCAGCAAGCGTTCAACGAAATCGGCAAAAAATCCGAGGGCGTGTTCTCTAGTGGATTGTCAATTATTTCTGCTATGGTAGAGAATTGGCAAGAGGTAATAAAAGTTATTGGTGTAGCTACAATAGCTGTTGGTTCTTATCGTGCATCGTTAATGGCGGCTGCTTCTATTCGCAAAGCTGAGGAAGCGCAACAAGCCGATGATATGATGAAGGGAATTGATGCAGAAATCAAGCGTTTGCAAGACCTAGAGAACTCAAACTACAAGTCGCTGGGTAAGGACAAAAAGCAAGAGCGAGTAAGCAAACAACAAGACTTGGCAAGTATTGTTGGAGATACTGCTGTGTCCGATGACTTTGTAAAGGCAAGGTTAGATGCAGCCGAGCAAGAGGGCGTTATTTCGGCACAAATGCGTTCCCAACTAGAGACGAAACGTGAACTTTTACAGGCTCAGCAACAAGCAACAGCACAAAGCCAGATAGAACTTGATGAAGAAAAAAGAAAGACCGAGGAACTTCGTCAACAAAAAATAGAGTCTCTTAAAGATGATTTGAAGACTACTACGGAGAAAATATCAAATCTTGATGATAGGGATGTAGAGTTGGCTAGACAATATACATCAGCTTTGAATGATTTACAAGATGCCCAAGATGCATTTGCTGAGGCTCAAAAATTGGTTGAGGAAACTGCTGGTGGCGCAAACTTGGCTTTTGATGCAGAGGGTAATGCCGTGAATGCGCTAGAAGCAAAAGAACGTTTGGAAACGGCAACAAAACAAGTGAATGCTGCTCAAACAAAGATTTCGACCATTGAAAGCGAACGTAAGACGATTGCTCAAACAAAGGAGAATTTAAGTAAGCAACAGGCTACGATACAAAATAATATAAATACCATTTCTCAAACTTCTAATACCACTGCCAAGAAAGCCGGAATATTGGCGACAACAACAGCCACTATCAAAAATGCGCTTTATGCAGCAGGTACAAAGTATACGACTACGGTTGTCAATCTTTTTTCAAGTGCGGTAAGAAGTAGCGAAAAGGCTTTAAAAAGTATGTGGGCGGCAATGGCTGCTAATCCGATAGGTGCATTGATAACATTGGGAACAACTTTGTATTCCGTATTTTCTATGTTTGGAGACGAGACTGAAGAAATATCGGCAGATACAACACATTTTGGGGAAACAACAAGTTTGACCAGTAAAAAGGTTGAAACATTGATGAATGTGTTAAGAAATACAAATGAAAGTACTGATGCGCATAAAAAAGCAAAAGATGAACTTATTGAGGTATATGAACAATATGGAATAAAATGCGACAATGAAAAGGATAATTTGGAAACGTTGAAAAATAAGCATGACGCTTTTATTGCTTCTTTACAATTAGAAAATGCTGAACGAGAAAAAGCTAACGCTTTGATGTCTATATCTTCTCAATATGAGGAAGCAAGGAAAAACCTAGATAAGGATTTTTCTGATTCACTAGGTGGTAGTTGGCTTGATTTCGGACAACATATTGATAAAGAAGACATATCAGCTGTACAGATGATGTTTAATTCCCTTGTTTCTGATGATGTGTTGACTAAGATAGACTCTTTAAGGCAGAAAATGGATTCCGCAAAGAAAGGAACATTGGAATATGCTAATGCTGCACAAGAATACGATGCTGCTCTTCGCAACTTGTTAGTTCCTTTTGAGGAATGGGGTAAGAAGATGGGGTACAATAGTTTCGTGATGGCAAGTTTGCGAAGTTCGATATTAAAGCATATAGATAGTATAAACTCTTTGAATGAAAGTTACAAAAAGGCAGAGGACGCAATATATAAAGGAAGCACAGCAACTGTTGATTGGAATAACTCCCAAGCAAAGGCTCGTTGGATAGTTAACAAGAACAAGCAATCAATCCAAGAATTGGTAGAGCAAACTGATAATCTTATCAATTTATGGAATAAAGAATACGGGTTGAATTTAAAAATTCATTATGATGATTCGGAAATTCCAAATTGGATGAAATCTATGACAACGAAGGAGTTGCGAAATTTAATTTCAAGGAGAGAGGCGGATATTTTACAACAGGAAAATCACGAAAAGAAAACTGGGCATAAGTTGGTAACACGTTCAGGAGGTAAGTTTAGGTCAAGAACGGAAAACCAAACGGATGTCGCAATGGCGAAATCTATAATTCAATCACGTACACCAAAGAGTAGTACAACAACAAAATCAAATACAACCCATACTACTCCAAAGAAAACAGGTACAACGGATGACCCACAAGCAAGAGCGTATGAACGCAAGAAGGCTGAGGAGGACTATTCCAAGTCTATTTCATCCTATTCGGAGAAAGCTATCCAAGACATGACCAAGAACCGCATCAATGCGATGAATGAGGGTTATAGCAAGGAATTGGCTCAGATAACGGAGAATGCCGACAAGGAGAGAAAGGCGGTAGAAGATGGTATAGACAAATTGGTTGAGGCTAGGAAAAAACGTGACCAAGCTGTTTGGGTTAATTCTGGCAAGGGTCGTAAGGCTAATATGTGGAAACAGAGCAAAACCGATGAAGAGTATAAGAATGAGGTTTTGAATGAAACCATGAAGGATAGCAAGGGTAATCCGGTTAAGGTTAATGGCATGGAGATGACCATAGGCATGAGCGTTGCTAATCAGATGAATGCAATTCGGGATAAGGCGGTAAAGCAGAATGAGGATGTGCTTGCTAAAGAAGCGCAAAGCATGTACGATTATCTGAAGACTTATGGTACATTCCAGGAGCAGAAGTTAGCTATTGCTGCCGATTATGCTAAGAGGATTAGCGAGGTTGAAAACTCTACGGATTCGGACTCAAGCAAGCAATGGAAGATAAAGTCTTTGAAAGAAGAGCAGAAGAAAGAGACGGATTCGGTAGAGGCTAGTGCTATTATGCAGAAAATAGACTGGTATCAAGTCTTCGGAAATGTTGGTGGCATTATGAAGGATGCGCTTGTTCCTTTATTAGCAGATCTGGATAAGTTCGTAGGTACGGATAAGTTCCAAAATTTGGGTGCAGACCAGCAGAAGAGTATCGTTGATGCTATGCAGAATATCCGTAATTCGATTGGTAATACAAGTGATTTGGGTTGGAAAGACCTTGCAAGGGACGTTGTAGCTTATCAGGAGGCTCTGAAGAATGCGAAAATTGCACAAGAGGAATATACGGAAACGGAAACCGAGCTTATACCTCGAATTAAGGATTTGCAAAATCAGATAGCGAATGCGAAAAAATCGGGCAATGTCGCAGAGCAAGCTAGATTGCAAAATGATTTGAATAAAGTTCAAGGTCAGTTAGCGGAGTCCGGCAAGAAGATAGTTACGGCTAACACAAAGGTTCGTTCAAGTGGTCAGAAGTTGGCACAAACCACACAGAATGTAACGCAACCGATTTCTGCTATCCATGAGTTCCTTTCTACTTCTGGACTATCCGATTTGGCATCTCTTTGGGATAGTTTTGACCAACTTAAAGGTGGAATTGACGGATTGAAAGCTTTAAAGGAGGCTAAAAATGCGGCTGACGGACTGAAGGATATGGGTAAGGAAGCCGCAGACGCAGCCGCAGCCGCTGGCAAAAAAGCTGGTGATGCACTAAGTGAAGGATTGTCAAAAGCTGGACTAATAGGTCAAATCGTATCTGCCATCTTGAAGATACTTGATGTTTTGAAAGATGGTATTGGAACATTGATTAGTAGCTTGATTGATACAGTTCTGAATGCGGTCAACGGCATATTAAAGAATATTCTAAGTGGCGATTTTATAACTCAGATTGGAGGGTCTTTGGTAAGCGGCATTGGTAATATTCTCAATACAATATCGTTTGGTGGATTCAATAGTTTGTTTGGAGTAGGTGGAAACGCAAAAGAAGTAAACCGGACTATAGACAAATTGACGGCTAGGAATGAAATCTTGACGGATGCAATAGACAGATTACGTGACTCTATAGACAAGACTAGTGGTATCAAAGCCGTAGAAGACTCAGAAAAAGCTGAAAAACTTCAAAAGGAAAAAGAGCAAAACCTAAAGGACATCATGGTGGCGCAAATGGGTTATCATGGCTCTCATGGAAGTTTTAACCGTTATTTCCGAGGATTTTCGCAAGAGCAAATCAATAAGGTGTCTGAAGCGATAGGTAGACAATGGAATGGAAACCTAAGCGACATACGGTCTGCTGATGAAGCTAATGCGTTGTTGCAAAATCCTGATATTGTTAACAAGATTCAGAACACTGGTAAGGGAAATTATGGAGGAAGAGTCCTCGAAAAGTTGAAAGATTATGCGGCTGAGGCAGGAACATTAGAGGATATTGCTGATGACCTAGCAGAAAGCTTGACGCAAATATCTTTTGATAGTTTGAAGAGCGAGTTCATAGATACTTTGATGGATATGAATTCCTCTGCTCAGGACTTCTCTGATAATTTCTCCAAGATGCTTATGCAAGCCGTTCTGAAAGCTAAGGTAGATGATTTGTTGGGTAATGATATGCAAGCATTCTATGATGAGTGGACGGAGCGAGCTAAGGCAAATGGTGGTAAATTGTCTCAGACGGATATTAATGAATTGAAGGGAAGGTACGATGAAATGGTTCAAGAAGGACTGAAGATTAGAGATGAAGTAGCCGAAATCACGGGTTACAAGCAGTCTTATGAGCAGTCTGCGTCTTCCGGTTCTTTTGAATCAATGAGCCAAGATACAGGCGATGAGTTGAATGGTCGTTTTACAGCGGTACAGATTGCCACAGAAGGAACGTATGAGGAAACAAAGCTCATAAATACCAAGTTGGATGCTATTGCGGCTCGTGAAGGTGGCGCAGAGGGTAGCTTACTAACTGCTAGCGTGAATACTATAATGGGTAATGTAGGTAACATTTGGTTAGCTGTTGATGAGGGTAGGACTATCCTTGCACAAAGCTTAATGTACTTGCAGTCGATTGATGAGCGACAAGAGCGTTGGCATAAGCCTATGTTGCAAGCATTCAATGATATACACGAATTGAAAGATAAGATGAGTAGATTGTAAACTTAATTTGTGCCATGTTAAAGTAAGAGGGGAATGCGTGATGCACTCTCCTCTTTTTGGGGGTGAAAGTTTTTGTTTTTCACAATATAGATAAGTGTTGTTAAACTGAGTGTTAATTTTTGGTAGAGTGGAAAATAATAGTTATCTTTGTGGTCGAATTTCAAAACTTATAAGGACATGAAGATATTAGAACCGAGATATGAAATCCTATCCCAAGGTGAGGGCATGGATGGAGTTTATAAACAGATAGAGTTGTGCGGTCGTACATGTTATGCGTCAAGTATGAAGATTGATAAAGAAAGCGCAAAGCCTTTCGTTGAGCGTATGGTAAGCAGTAATCATCTTGCCATGTGTGAGCATGGAACGATTTACCTCCATGTTGCCTATGAAGAAGGATTTTTTGTACCGGAGTCTTTATTGGTCAAGCACTATCGTGAGAACAAATATTCAAAGGTGATGAAGATTGGCAGTGACTACTATATCACAACCAACTACAGAGTGATAGTTGAAAATAACTGGTTTGAGGATTTGGACTATATTTGCGAGCCTACGGAATGGCATGAGAAGCGAATAACAGTCCGTTTTACTACTCAGATTGCGGTAAGTAGAGAGGCTAACAGACATCGTGTAGATTCCGTAGCGGAACAAAGCACCCGATATTGCAACTATAGTAAAGATAAGTTCGGAGGCGAGATTGCTATCAACAAGCCAAAGTGGGTTAGCGAAAATGATGCGGTTAATCCATTGTCTTTTGATGGTGGAACATTTGTTGACCTATCAAAGAACATCGGTAGTTATGAACATTGGAGTCCGGTAGAAAAATGGTGGTTTGCAAATAGAGTATGCGAAATGATGTATTTGTCTTTGGTCAAGGATGATGGTCTTAAGCCACAGGATGCGAGAACAATACTTCCTCTTGATACCAACACGGAGTTGATTCATACCGCATTTGTGAGCGATTGGAAGCATTTCTTCGAGCTGAGAAGCCTTGGTACGACCGGAAAGCCTCATCCAGATATTGAGGTTTTGGCAACACCATTGATGAATGAGTTCAAGGAACGAGGTTTGATTTAAACGTTTATGAAGAAGAAAGCCAAGCAAATAGCCAAGGTGATGAGCAATGATTCTTTGGAGGTTGTTGCTCATATGATTGCTGATGAGGCAAAAGGTGTGCGCTACGAGGTGTATGCCGATGGTTCTAGTAAGAAAGAAAAGTGTGGTTGTGGCTGGCTTGTGCTTCATAAGGGAGTTATTATCAAAAGTGGGAAATATACTTTTATCACAGCTAAAGTGAACGATTCGGTGAGAGCCGAAATAAGGGCGGTTATTCATGCATTGGGTGATTGCCCTCTTTCATGTTCTGTTGATGTATATGTGGATTGCCAAGTAGCTATAGAGAGAATACAGGCATGCAAGTTAGGAGATTTGCAACCTATATATAATAAGGTAGCGAAAGACAAGACGATAAGATACCATTGGGTAAAGGCTCATAGAGGTAATATGTATAACGAAATGGTGGATTCTTTGGCTTTTTCTGCTACAGAAAGTTAATTTTGTATCTAAGCGTATAATAAGCGTTAAAAGATAAAAGAAATACATTAAATAATTTGCACATTTCAAATATTCTTTGTATCTTTGCATTGTAATTAAGAAACAAGGTTACTAATTTTAAAAAGGTGAGACACACCTTAAAAACTGTGATTCGTTATGAATACTAGATTGAGTAAGAAAGAAACAATGGTTTATGGCAATATCGAAGTGATGGCTGATGTAATTGGGGGTAACAAGTACTTTACATTTGCTGAGTTGTATGATTTCGATTTGGATAATACCAAGGATGAGTTGAAAGAAATCTTAAACTCTTTGACAGAGAAAGGCTACTTGAAGAGTTTTCACGATTTCTACGAAACTTATCGAGTTTTAAAGTAAGAACAATAAAGGGGATATAAATCCCCTTACAATATAAATTAGAGCGTGAGACACACGTAAAACTGTATTGAAACAATGAAAAAGGTATTCACAATTGAGAATGCATTAGCATTTTTGTTTGCTCTTGAAATAGTATCATTAATATTTTTTCTAGGATAGGGCTTATGCAGATTAAGTTTGGTAAGATAAAGTTTACTGCGGCTAAGTCCGAAAAAGGATGCCGCTTTGATGCTTGCTACAAAGGGGAGCATGTGGCTTTTGAGAGTGAAGACATGTCTTTGTATGATGATGTTTTTTCTGATAATAACAGAAGAGCAAAGGCTGCAAAGAGGGTGGTTTACGAGAACATTAAACACAAGTATTATGAGACCCATAGAGATTAGCGATTTCAAAGCTGCCGATGAATTTGTAGTTGAGGCAATGATGCAAGATGGCAAATTCAAGGTTATCGGCAAGGTTATTATTGATAATAATCTTCTGAATGATGATGATTTGGAAACCATCTGGGATTATGCCAACTGGGAGACGAATGGCTATGAAAAGATGGTTGTCTCTAATGGAGTGTACAAAGGCTTAAATGCATTTAGTGATGGTCGAATGTTCTATGTAATTACGGATGATGAGGTCGGAGTGGTAAACGACAATATCATGATACGTAAGCATTACGATGTCAACAATGGCTATTATATAAAGTCATCAAGGTTACACAAGGAGCAATCCAAGGATTTGTGGTGCTTTGGTAGTTGCGAGACCATAACTAACGAATATAAGTCAAACCCTTTTATATGTGGTAAGTGATGGCAAAAAAGATTAATCATATTAAACCTTCCTTCATTGAAGGCGGTGAAGTCTGGCATGATATTGATAAGTTCCCGATGCTAGACCATACAATTCTAGTAGAGTTGCTGGAAAAAGGCTCTGACGTATTGATTTACCAGACGCAAAATGTATGTATTGAGCGTGTGGATAGGTTCATACCTACGAAGTCTTTTGTTCCGAAGCGTTGGGCGTATGCGATAGACTTAGCTCAATGCAAGCAACTTGAAGGATGAAAACAAAATACAAAACTAAGAATAAGCATATGGAAGAATCAAGAGGTGTTTACACATTACCAGTCTTGTATAATGAGCAAAGTGGTACAAACGAAGGTGTATGTGTAAGAAAAGAACTTGGAGTAGTTGTTGCAATCGACAATGAAGATGAGTTTAAAGGTGTTTTTTCAAAGGATGGTGAGGTTGATGTATTCAAGCAGTTACTATCACAAGAAGTGTATCGTTACTATACAGAGCACAACGCATTCCCTACTGGGCCTTTGGTTTCTTACAAGATGGATGGCGACATCATCTTTGATTACGTTGAAGTAACTATTGGAAAAATGTATGGCGGTTATGTTTATGTTGTTCATTACAACTTTGCAAGCACCGCATCATGATAAACAAGATTGATTATGACAGTAGTAAGAGATAGAATTAAAATTGCAGCTCAGATTGAAGTCTTGGAGGACATTGCTATTGACTATAGGGGAAAGACAATAGACAATATCATTCAACAGCTAGAAGCAAGGTTGAGTGCGTTGAAGTAAGTTCAAATTTTTGAAGTTGAAAGACTATGAGTGGTGGACGTTTTGATTATGCTCAGTATAGGATTGCTGACATATACACAAAGATAGAAGATTATGTTGATGGTCATCCATTGGATGAGGAAGATGAAAGATGCTTTCTCGAAGACCGATGGCTAGAGGAGGAAGAAGACAAGTATGTTAGAAAGCATCATCATACGATGCCTAACAGATATGGCTTATCTAAAGAGACTATCAAGGAATTCAAGAAGGGTATTGAGCTTCTGAAGAAGGCTCAGGTTTATGCCCAAAGAATAGACTGGCTTCTTTCCGGTGATGATGGAGAAGATAATTTCCATCTACGTTTGAAAGAGGATTTGGCAAATCTTAAAAGTAAGAAAGGATAGATTATGAGTTGGAATTATCGTTTAGATACACCTATGATGCAATTAGCTGAAGAGGTGAATAAGAAATATGATACCGATGCTGGTAAGATGCTTCTTTGCACTTATCTCTTTATGGTATCAAGTGAAGAGGTCAAGGACAAGCAAGCTTTCTTTGATTGGGTAGAAGAATTGAGTAAGTCTAGCAAGTGTGATGCGGTAAGGGAGTACGTGGAAATCAAGGACAAAGCCGATTGGCTGCATGGTGGATTCTGTAAGCCGATTTACCGCCACTACAAGGGTAATTTCTATGAGTATCTTGGAGAGGTTACTGATAGCGAGACTTCTGAGGTAAAGGTTGCGTATCAAGCAGTGTGCGGACAGCATGAAGTTTGGGTGCGACCAAAGGAAATGTTCTTTGGTAATGTTGAGGTAGATGGTAAGCTAGTTCCTCGATTTGAGAAGGTAGATTTAAAAGACTTAGAGAAACAAGCCGAGATCAATGGACAGAAGAAAGATTAAGAGTTTGCTAGGTCTAGCAATCTTGCGAGTGAATGAAGTCGTACCGGATTTCGAAGACTTGAATAAGGTTCTTCCTTTGCTTAGACAGGCAATTGATGAATTAGATAAGTCTGATTCGGGTTCAGTTTAAAAAGGGTGGAAAATGGCAAATAAGCAGACGATAAAACCAAAGGTAGTTCCTTTTGAGATAGCCAAGCTTCTGAAGGAGGTTGGCTACGATGAGAAGATAGCCGAATTTTGGGCTTATGCTAGTCCTTGGACAGCAAAGGGTGGTATTCGTAAGGGTGGAAAATATAATGAGCATTACGGCAGTTATATCGCTTATTCAAATTCCGAGTGGGAGAAATCCAATATTGAGTTTTCTGCTGCCTTAAAGTTGAATAGTAAGCATCCGGCAATATCCGCTCCAAGCTATGATATGGTGTTAGATTGGCTTTTAGAGCATTTCGGTTACTGCATTTGTGTTGCAAACATTTCGAAAGGTAAGTTCTGTTGGCAAACTACATCATGGTGTGTAGAGGAAGGCTTGTGTCATACGGATGGTAAGGAATATTCCAGTAGATACAAGGCAATGGATGCCGCTTTCAAGAGTATCTTAAAGGCTCGCATTGAGAATAAAGATAACGAGGTAATCAAAAGACTTTTGGAGGAAATACAAGATGGAAAGAATTTATGATACTTTTGTACACGCAATAATGATGAAGTTAGAAGCTCGTTTATGTACTGAACTCGAATGTGTTTATAAGAATATAACAAACAAGATTGTTGAGAAGAAAGGTAAACTTACCAACGAAGACGTAATTGAGTTTCAGAAAAAACAACAAGAAGTGTACGACAGGAATGCTGCTATTCGTGAAGAGGTTACTGACATTAAAGATTCCAAGAAATGTATCTTAACTAAAGAAGCATGTGAAGAGTTAATAAAGCGACTTTGCGTGATTAATATAAAAGAAGATGAACAAGCAAAGAATGATAGAGTGGATAGCCACTTGTGATACAGGTGTCTCTTCAATGACTATGTGGAGTGCATTGATGGGGGTAAAACGAAAGAAAGATTTGGATATTCCTAAAGACAATAGTGACTTCCGTAGATGCTATGATATGGTAGAATACGGACACGTAACCTTGGATGAGCTACAAGTTGTAAAGAAGCAATATCCTTGGTTTGCTCCTGTTGTTGACAATTGGAAGGAATTGTCTCTTTTGTTTGAGGAAGAGTTGGACAAACGTTTGTATATACGAATCCGTCAGCTTTGCAAAGAGTCAGATGCTATCCGGTATGAGGTAAAGGGAGGACTTTATTATGAAAGGGGTTTTTGGTATAATGTTTAATTATTTAAAAGATAGAAAGAATGAATAAAGACAAATTAAAGGTCAGCTTTGAGATTGACCGCTACAAGGTAATTGGTATGCTTTCACGTAATTGTGAGAATGCTGAAGAGTACAACGAGATTATGGATATTCTTGAAGGCAAGAATGAGTTTGTGCGTGATGCGAATGGTAACGAGGAACTTGCAAGCCGCATTTGCAATTATGCTTTAGACTCTATCTTGGTTGAGAATCCAGATTTGGCTCTCCGTAAGCGTTTGGATAAGGAACAGAAAGGCGATGATGCTCCTGATGGAATTTCAAATGTTATCGAAATCAAAGGTGATGACGCAAAGAAACTTGTAGAAACTCTTTGTGGCATTCTCTACAAGGGTAAGTGATGTAAAATTCATCAAAAGAATATAAATAAACACTAAAACACTTGCAAGTATAAGAAAAAATGCTTATCTTTGCATCGTGTTTGAAACAGATGGCCTTCTGAGAGGTCGCTTCTACCATAAGTCAAGACTTAGGAGTTTACGGCATGGTTTCCACATTACCCAGTCCAGCTAGACTATAACAAGCAACTCTTATTAGGGTGAGAGACCCTAGTTGCTGCATTAGACAAGTGGTTAAGTCGCCAGCTTTTCACGCTGGTATTCAAAGGTTCGAATCCTTTATGCAGTACATACAAAATTGCCCTATGGTGTAATGGCAACACTACAGTTTTTGGTTCTGTCATTAGTGGTTCGAATCCGCTTGGGGCAACAAGGTGGAATTGGTATATGTTCCACAAAAGGTGCGATATTCAAGCGGTTAAAGAAGATAGACTGTAAATCTATTCCCATTGTGGGTTCGGTGAGTTCAAATCTCCCTTGCACCACGAGAACTTTTGTCATAATACGAGGAATGTAGCTCAGTAGTAGAGCACTTGGCTTGGTAACTAAGGGGGCGTTGGTGCAAATCCAATCATTCCTTTACGCTTTTGTAGCTCAGTGGCAGAGCATAGGATTTTTAATCCTAGGGTCGAAGGTTCGAATCCTTCCGTTGGCACAATGATACACAAGAAGAGAGTCGTGATGTTTGTTCTGTTGGAATCTCGGACATCTGTCAACGGGTAACGTAGGAAGCAGATGGAGTGAATAAAGTTGTGAATAAGCTTATGAACTAGGGGAACAAGCGGAATGGCTCTCTTTTGCGCTTCATTTGATGGTTTAACGAAAAATTGAAGAATATGAAAAGTCCGTTAAGAATGGCAGTTGCTTTAGAAAAGAACAACAAGGTATATCCAAAAGATGTACGGAAGTTCTTGCTGGGATTGTACGCCACGCTGCATTTGACAGATAACGCAACGGCTAAAGATATGGAAAAGCTGGTATATTATGCTTTTCGGAATGGTTACCTACTAGGTGTTAAGTCTGAAGGAGGTGATGACCAAAAAGCGTATGACAGACTACCGGATTTGGGAGTAGAAGAAGATATTGGTGATGATTTAAAAAGATAGTCGATAAAAATTGGTAATTAGTTAGTAAAGTTTTTTAGGCTTTGGTGTGTGAACATCGAAGCCTTTTACATATATAATAAGGTAAAATAAAAGCTGAAATGTTAACAAGACCCACATATCAGTTACGAAAGGTTAAAATACGAAAGAAAAACATTAAAAAACTTGCATGTTTCAAAACTTATTCGTATCTTTGCATCGTCAATCAAGATAAGTTGGTTGATTTGCCGAGTGACAAGTTTCACTCAATAAGGTGAGAGCGACACCAAGGGGTAAGACCCGAAACAACTAGCACAATTGATTATGTCTAAGCAGACTGGTTTTTCATTCGCAAGTTCAAAGAAGTCATTAATCGAGACTATTGACGAAATCAAGAAGTCAAAGATGCCTCGCAACGAAAAGATTGTTGCATTGAAGGCTTGCGGTCTTCGTGAGAAAGAAATCTCCGATATGTTGAAGGTTTGTGTGCCAAGCGGTTCAACTTCAACGAGATTCGTTTATACATTCGGTGTTGAGATAGAATGTGTTCATGCCGAGCGCAATGCCTTGATAGAGGCAGGTCGTCAGAATGGTGTTGATATTCATTCTGAGGGCTATAACCACACCGACAACAAGAGTTATTTCAAGATTGTTAGTGATTCTTCAGTTGGTGGTGATATAGACCCTAACGAGGTTGTAAGTCCGGTATTGAATGGCAATACAAATGGTATGGCAACCTTAAAGAAGGCTATCAAGTCTTTGGATGCCGTAGGTGCAAGAGTAAATTCTACTTGTGGTCTTCACGTTCATATTGGTGCAGCAAAGTTGACAGGTGAGCAGTATGTTAACGTCTTCAAGAATTATCAGAAACTTGAAAGATTGATTGATAGTTTTATGGCTCCTTCACGAAGAGGTAATTGCCGTTGGGCAGCCAGCTTGCTTGACAAAGATTTCTCTAATTGCCGTGGCAATTACGATATTAGACGTACTGTATTTCATGGAGACAGATATTACAAGGTCAATGCAGAGAGTTTTGCACGTCACAAGACTATCGAATTTCGTCAGCATCAAGGTTCAACCAATTACAAAAAGATTGAAATGTGGGTTAAGTTCTGCGCAAAACTTGTCGGTTGGTCTCGCAATAATGTCTTTGCTAGTGAGGTTATGAATATCGAAGATATACCTTTCTTGAATAAAGAAGAGAAGGCTTTCTTCCAGAGTCGTAAGGATGCATTTGCAACCAATAACGATTAATTAATGTAGTCCTAGGGTAAAAGCCCTAGGACACAAAGAAATCAAAGTATTATTAAGAAAAAGAAAGGGTAAAGATATGTGTGTTATTATTGTATGTCCGAAAGGTGTTGCTTTGCCATCTGTAGATGAGCTAAAGGCTGCGTATATGAGAAATCCAGATGGTTGCGGTTTTGTGAGCGAGTCTGACCATTACAAGAGTTTGCATTTCTCTACATTTATCCGTAGATTGATGAAGCGAGATATAAATGAGAATGTAATCATACATTTCAGATTTGCTACACATGGTTCTGTCTGTGTCAAGAATTGCCATCCATTCTACAAGGCAGGTTATTGGTTCGCACATAATGGAGTGCTCCCGATTTGCTCCGAGCATGATAAAACAGATAGTCAAATTTGTTTTGAACGTTTCATTTATCCTACTATCAAGAAATATGGTTGGGGTTCTGATGAACATATGAAAGAAATGAACAAATGGACAGCTCATGGTTCTAAGTTTGCAATGTTGCATAATGGTGAGATTGTGAAGTCCGGTAAATTCATAGAGCGTGATGGGCGGTTCTATTCTAATTTGAATCATTTGGGTTATATGAGAAATGTTATAAACTTTTAGAAGATTAATGTTTAGGTTCTTTTTATTCGACAAGCGTCAGATGTCCGTGAGGATATTTGGCGTTTTTTTTGTTATATAAGGAGTTCTGTTTTGTGTAGCTATTAATTATTCGTTTATGTGATGAAATAGCCTTAAATCGCTTAGAAATGCCGTTATTACTCACTTTTGCTTAAAAGTGAGATACTTGCAAATGATTTAGTGCATTTATTATTCTTTTCGTATTATCTTTGCACTAGTTTTAACAAATATATCGAAAGAATGAAAGATAAAATTTTCCAGTTACTAAAACAAGAGTATAAGTCTCTTGGGTTAGGTGATGAAGTTCTTCAGGCACATGCCGAAATGCTTGATAAGATGGGGCTTGTTACTGATGACAACATCGAGACAGTGGTTGCTAGTCAAAAGAGTTTTTTGGAGTCCTTGCAAAAGGACAATGACCGCAGAGTTACCGATGCCAAGAAAAAGTTCGAGGAGGCACAGAAGGCTAAAGAAGATGCTGAACGCAAGGCTGCTGAAGAAGAAGCCAAGAAGAAAGCTGACGAAGAAGCCAAGAAAGCCGCTGAAGAAGCCGAAAAGAAACGCTTGGAGGAATTGGCAAAGAAAAACGAAATGCCGGATTATCTCAAAAAATACTTTGAAGAGCAAGCAGCAGAGAAGAAAGCTTCAGATGAAGCAAGAACCAAGGAACGTGAAGAGTTCAAGAAACTCGTTGAGACCTTGACTCAGAAGAACACAGACCAAGCCAAGACTTACAACGAACAGATGGAGACGCAAAGCAAGACCATTAAGGAATTGCAAGAAACTATCCAAAAGCAAGCTGAGGAGGCTAAGGCTAAGGAAGAGGCTGCTGCGAAGGCAAAGGCAAAGGCAGACCACGATGCGAAGATTTTATCAAAGGCTAAGGAGTTGGGCATTCCCGAAAGTCGTATCAACGAGGGTTTCACCTTGAGCGATGATGCTACAGATGAAGCTATCGAAACATACCTCTCCAAGGTAGCGAACAACTACAAGGCGTTGCAACAACCACAATTCGGGGGCAGCTATCGTGCTAGCGAGGGCGAGCCAACAAAGGAGGACGTTGACAATGTAGCCGCATCATTAGTTCAGTCACTTTAAAAATTGAAAAACATGAATCAGGAATTGAAGACTACAAAAAAGCAAATTGTCTTTGGTGAGGATTCCGTCATTATCCAGAAATGGGAAGGCGACATCAAGGGCGGTCGTGCTTTGGATTGGACAGGCGTAAAAGATGAAGTTATTTACGCAGGTCGTGTTATCGTGACAGATGGTAAGGGAACTTACAAGCCATTGCCTATTGAAACAGACAATTATAAGGCTTTGGGTACTGCCAGTGACCCATTGGAGCATTACAAGTATGCGGGTGTTCTCTATCGTTCCATTCTGAACGGTGAGCCAGCGGCAATTATGACTGCTGGACAAGTTAACAAGGTAGCAGCTAAGGCTGCAAATGGTGCAGACTTTCCGGATGCGTTCCTTACAGCTATGCCAAAGATTGCTTTGGTTAGCGATGAGGATGCAAACAAGTTCGATGAGTCTGATGCAACAATGGACAAAGACTAAAAGAAGGAGGATAACAGATGGAAAAATCACTTTATTTTCAGTTGGTCAATAAATACTTCCCACAACTTGTTGCAAGTGTAGTAGAGAAGTTGAACGGCAAGAATCAGACTGCATTGACCTATATGTACCGAGACCACTTGACTAACACATATAGTCAGGACGGACGCTGGGCATCAATTACTGCGGAATACACACGAGTTGCTGCTGATGTTGTATCAATGGATGCAGAACTTCCATTGAAGAGCCGTGATAAGGTTTCAACCGCTGAGGGTCAAATCCCAAAGGTTGGTATGAAGCTTTACATGTCAGAGAAGCAGCTTAAGGATTTGGATAACATGATTGCGCAACGTTTGCCTCAGCCACAGATTTTGCGTAACTTGTTTGCAGACCTTCCTCGTTGTATTCAGGCGGTTTACGAGCGTATTGAAGATATGTTCCTCAGTGAGCTGTCAACAGGTGTAGCTTTGGCGACTCGTTCCGGTGGTACTGGTGTCCGAGTTGATGTAGGTTTTGCCGAGAAAAACAAGTTCGGTCACGGTGCTAAGGCTTGGGACGCAGAGGATGCAACCCCACTTGATGACATCCAATTGGTTTACGACAAGGCGATGGACGACCAAAACACCATCACTACTTGTTATCTTGATGATTACACAATCAAGTTGCTTGGCAAGAACAAGCAGGTTCGTGCTCAGTTTGCCTTCAATCAAGGCATTGCACTTAGTGGGGATAACAGCAACATTCCTATTTTGAGCTTTGAGCAGATTGCGTCTATCTTTAGAAATAAGTGGCAGACCAACTTGGTACGTGTAGCCCGTACAATCAAGACCGAGATTAACGGCAAGAAGGGAACACACAACCCTTGGGCTAAGGGTCACATGACCTTTACATGCTATGATAACCTTGGTGATTTGTTCTGGACTAACGTAGCCGAAGCTACAAGACCAGTTGCAGGTGTTACTTATCAGTCAGCCGATGAGTATATCTTGGCTAGCCGTTATTCTACTAACGACCCACTCCGTGAGTTCACTAGCTCACAAGCAATGGTTGTTCCTATCTTGAATAACGTTGATGCCATCTACTCTTTGGACTCAACACAAGCGGTAGGTTAGGCTTATGAGAGGTGAGGTAATTAGTCCGTTCCGTGATAAGTTCCATTTTAACACCATCTATGAAGTTGGTGCAATCTTGGACTTTGACGAAGAACGCATGAACTCCCTTATCGAACGTAAGCTTTGCAAGATGTTGGAGGTGCAGGATGATAACCATTCTGCACCTCTAAAAGACGATAAGGAAATTAAAGATACTCCTAAAAAGGAAGTCTTGAATGATGGAAAAGAAAATCCTGTAAAGGAAGAAGAAAAGAAGTCAGAAGAGACACCTAAGAAGGAAGTTTTGAAGGAGAAGAAGGAGAGCAAGCCTAAAAAGGAGAAAACCTCAAAAAAGGATGCTGCCGAGTCAACCGAAGAGAATTCCCAAAAGGAGAATGTAGAAGAAGAACTTGACGAAAAGACTAAGAGCGAGCAGGAGGCTGCAAAGAAAATCGCTGAGGCTATGAGTCAGGCTCAGAAATAAGGATGTCACATGAAGATAAGAGAATACATTTCGCAGAAGTTGCGTGCTTGGAACATTACCGATGCCCAATTGGAAGATATATCGTCAGGTATAGACCTTGACGAAGAATATACGTCTGATAATTCCCAGGTTGTAGGCAAGGCGATGATTTCCGTAATCGAGGAACTTATGCTTGCCCCATATATGAGCAATGTGAATGAAAATGGATTCTCTGTCTCTTGGGACTACTCTAGGATAGGACAATACTATATGTGGCTTTGCCGAAAATATGGTGTTGCTCCGGATAATGAAGTGGTGGCAGCTTTAGGGCTTTCCACTATCACGGATAAGTCTGATATTTGGTAAATGTCTAGGTTATGTTATATTCCCCTCATATATTAAAGAAGAAGTTCGTGAATAAGGTTGTCAACAAGTACAACGAGGTCATTGGCTCTTCTGAGGAATGGAAAGAAATGGGGCGTTGTCGGTGCGATGACAACTCTACCGAGCATTTCACTACCGAGAATGGTAGCATATATACACCGAAATATCATATTGTTTGTGACAAGTGCCAGATTTCCGAAGGTGATGAAGTCAAGGTCTATTCCGATGATGGAAGCTACCGAGGAGGTGGAAAGGTCTATAATGCCCCTAAGTGCAATTATCTTGGTTATATGAGTATCTATGTCTGATGTTATAAAGGATGAGATAGACGCTTTCTTTGCACAGGGAGAAAGGGAAGTAGATGAATTTCTTGATAGGTTAGGTAAAACTGCTGTTGAGTTTGATAAGACTAACGGAAACTACCGAAACCGCACAGGTAATCTCAGAAGGTCTAACTATAGTAATGTACATGACCACACCTTGACCCTTGGCAACAAAGCGGAATATGCGTCTGATGTTTCCTCTAGGGGGTATGATGTTATAGATTCGGGTATTCAGTATATCAAGAAAGAAATCGAAGATATGCGATGATAACAGAAATAGATGCTGGTCATGTAATCTATGATGACTTGGAACTTATGGGATTGGAACGAAGACTGAAAGGACATCTGATAAAGGGTGGACTTGAAGGAGAAAGACCTATGGTCGGTGAGAAGATTCCTGATGAAGGCATGATAGTAATCATTCCTAAGCGCATGAGTGCAGATAAGACATATTTCAACGATTGTACTATAGAGGTAAACATATTGCTCAAAGATATAGAGGGCGAGGCTAATCCTCAATTGAACGAGCTTTTAAAGAAGGCTATTCAAACCCTGTCCGACAATGAGGTCGGAAAAGTTGAGGATGTATGGTATCGTTATTCTATCCGCTCCCACGGCATAGAGCAAGAGAGTAGGTTGAGTTGCCATTACGCAAACATTACTATTGATTTTGAAACATTAAACGTAACATAAGATGAAACCATTTATTGGAATCAAGAGAATTTGGTATGGTGCTCCTCTTACCGAGGCAAATACACCTGCTAAGTTGGCTGCATGGTTGAAAACCGCTACAGAGGTTAAGAACAGCCATGAGGGAACATGGGGATATTCTCAGGATGACCCTAGTGTTACCGAGTACAAGAACGAGCTGAACGGACAGGTTTACTATCGTGACAAGACCGATGAGGGTGCTAAGACAATTACATTCTCTATTGGTGTCTTTTCATGGAAGAACAAGGTAGACTTGCAGGGTGGCAAGATGTATGATGCAACAGGCGCAGAGACCACAACGGAGACAGACGCAGTAGGTTGGTCTTCTAGCCAAGATTTGGCAAACATTAACAAGTGTATTGTTGCTCAGACCAAAACAGGAAACTACATCGTTTTCTCAAATGCGGCTATCGTAGCCAAGGGAGACCAGCAGGACAAGAATATCACTTTGGGTATTTCTGCCGTTGCTATGGAAAGTGAGACCGATGGTGTGGCTGGCGAGTACCAATGGGAAGGTTCTGCGGTTGTGGAACAGGGATAAGAAGACATAGGCAACAAATGATAGAGGGGGATGGTGTTAAAGCCGTTCCCCTTTTTTAATATTCAGAACCATGAGTAAGGCAAGTAAATTAGTTGCGGATGCAATTCTTGGAGAGGACTCCGTAACAATAATGGTGAATGGAAAGACTTATTGTATTTCACCACCTACAATTATAAAATTGGTCAAGGCGGCTAAATACCTTAATAGTTTTGAAGAGGGCAAGACCTTAGCGGAAGTCTTAGGCATGCTTAAGAATTTGTATGATGCTTGTAAGGCGTTGTCCATATTCATACAAGGCGATGAATCCATTAGTGATGAATTATCTAAAGGAACGTTTGAAGAGGTTGTCAATGGCTTACAAACGGCTTATTCCTTAATCTCTATAAAGGATTTTCAGACGCTATCAATTTTGGCGAAGAGTGCGGCAAGGATGATAGCAAAACCACGACCATAGGTAACGATACACTCTTAGGGCAGATTGCATCTTTTATGGATAGTCTGCACTTATCTTACCAAGAAGTCGTGAAAGAGATACCTTATAGAAATTTATTACTGATGGCAAAAGACAAGCAAAGAGTAGCATGTGGTGATGTAATGTATGAGGTAACGGAAGAAGAATTTGGAATGAACTTCAAAAAAGGATAAGTTTAAAATAATGCAAATAAAACATTAAAAGCACTAAAACATATGCAAGTTAGCGAGATATTATTTATCTTTGCAAGCGCAGAACAAAAAAGGATAAAATGGCGATTTAAGAAATTGATAAGATATTAGAGACACGAAACCCGATGGACTATACCGAAAGGCAGTCCGAGTCACTATTCCTTTGACTTTGCAATCGGTAGTTTCGTGTTTTTGTTTTTAAGATAAGATGCAAGACGTAAGGTTAATATTCGAGATACTGGTTTCTATGTTGCTTTGCGTTTGTCTCATATTGCTTGCTGTAAGTAGATATAGGCAAAAGAAAAAGCGTGAAGAACCAGAGCGAAAGGAAATGGACTTGATAGACTTCTTTTCTTTGGGAGGAGTTGCCTATTATTGGAACAAAGGTGGTAAGCAGCAGAAATGCTACACATATGAAGAATTTCTGAAAATCAAGGCTGACTACGTGGAGCTTTGGTTGAATCAGAATAGATATATTTTTAACTCTCAATTAGATAGCGATGATATATAAAGTATATGTTTTGTTGCCGACAATAGTTGTATCAGATGGTATTGTTGGTATAGCTTGGCTGGGAAAGGTTTTTAGCTGGCGATATGGAAAGAACAAGAAAAAGAGCAAGAATGTGTCCTTAATGATAGGATATAACACAGGAATGTCTCTTAAGTCAAAAATAGACGATAACGCTGCAGATGATTATTTAAGACGCATTGCCGAAGAAAACAGAATCTAAATTCAAGGGGTAGAGTCCCTTTTTTACAACCATATTACTTGTGGTTATTTTTATACATCGGTTTTTATTAACGATTGTTTTTTTATGGTAGATAAATGTATAAAAACGAGCACAAGTTCCCTTATAGATGGACTAAAAAAGATGCTAATTTCACAAAAGACAAAGGTAAGGTGATGTCTTGCTTTTGTTGTGGAGGAGGTAGTTCCTTTGGATATAAGCTAGCTGGCTACGATGTTGTAGCCTGTAATGAGATAGACCCAAAGGTTATGAAGATGTACTTGAAGAATCACGATGTCAAGTATGCTTTCAATTGTGATATTCGTGAGTTGATTGCCAATATCAATATGGGGGGGGCGTATTATGAAAGAAGAGCTTCATAATTTGGATATACTGGATGCTAGTTTTCCTTGTTCGGTATTCAGTATTGCAGGTGACCGCCAAAAGGCTTGGGGAAAGGAAAAAGTATTCCGAGAAGGTCAGAAGGCGCAAAGGCTTGACGATTTAGCTTTCTACTCAATCGACCTCGCTAAAGAACTAAAGCCAAAGGTAGTAGTTTTTGAGAATGTTCAAGGTTTATTGCAAGGTGAAGCCATCGAGTACGTAAAGGAGATTTATAGACAGATGGATGATGCCGGATATATCTTGCAGCATTGGCTTCTCAATGCACGTAACATGGGTGTTCCTCAAAACAGACCTAGGGTCTTCTTTATTGGGTTACGTAAAGACCTTTGCGAGCCGTTTATGGTTCAAAAGGATTTGTTCGAGCGAGTGCCTAAGATAGATATGGACTTCAACGAGAAAGAAATTGTCTTGGATGAGTTTTCTGACTATTGTGGAAGGCAAATACCTAAAGGAATGATGAAGTATTGGGAGCATAGAAATGAGAAAGATAATTCTATCGGTGATATTGTCAAGCGGATGGATAATCGTCTTTCTATGTTCAATAACATGTTTCTCAAAAAGAACAAGGTATGCAATACCATATCAGCAATGGAGGATAGACTTGTGTATTATGATAATCCAAGTTATCTTTCAGCACATGATACGATTTTAGCATCAACATTTCCGATGGATTATGACTTTAATGGCATGAAACCTTGGTTTGCTTGCGGAATGTGTGTTCCTCCTGTTATGATGGCTAATGTAGCTACAAGAATCTGGGATTGTTGGTTATCAAAGATTAAAAAGGAGGAATGCGCATGATAACAGCAAGTATGACTTCGGGTGAGATGCGTAGAGTACGAAACTTAGATGAAACAAGAATCTATGAGTTTCAGATGCGAAAAGCTAATGAGCTTAAACGTGAAATGAAAAGACAGAAAGTTAGGCAAATAACAAAGACCTTTGAGTTTGCTACACCAAATGCCGATTATTTCATAGTGGTAGGTGTAAAACATGGTGATGTCTTTGCTTCCGGTGTATTCATTTATCTGAAGGAGACTAACGAGTATCTTCCTATGAGCAGAAATGAAGGATATAGCGAGGATTGTTTTGCTATGAGCGTTCATTTTATGAAGAGGTTTGCTGAAAGGTTTTTGAAAAAGGATTTACCGATAGCAAAGATATTACAAAAGATATATACATCGTTTACAGGTGCGATTCAGCTTTATGGCGATGACAAGACTAAAAGGGTGGTGTTTGCTATTCCTGAAGGTCTGATACTCACCGAGTATGATCAAGATAAGCATATTATACACTACAAAACCTTTGTAAGCATGGATATGCTAAAGAAGACACAGAAGCGAAGTTACGAGAAGATAAGTGCATTTCTCATGGAGTCTTGTCAGCAAATAGCTAAAGCAAGAGAAACCGGAAATGACGAAAGGCTGTGCGTTGTGTACAGAAGGTTTTACAATGATATTGATTTGCTAGATACGAAGGAGGCACAAGCCATATATTCAAGTTTCTTTGAAAAAGGAGGTAACAATGAAAGATAAATGTATAACAAGGTTTCTTGGTGATATAAAGCCTATAAAGAATTACGAAAGGTATTATGTTAGCAAGCTGGGACATGTTTTTACTATTGGGAGAACGTCTCAATTAAAGGAAATCGTACCTTGCAAGACACCAAAAGGTTATCTGAAGGTATGGCTTTACAAGAATGGAAAGCGCAAGATGTTTTATATCCATCGTTTGGTAGCTCAGGCTTTCTTGGAGAATCCAGAAGCGTTGCCGATGGTGAATCATAAGGATTTCGACAAGACGAATAACGATGTAGACAACTTGGAGTATTGCACCGCAAGATACAATGTGATTTATTCTGCTATAGCAAAGAAAACCTCTTCCGAATACTTGGGTGTGACTTGGAATAAGAGTGTAAGAAAATGGCAAGCGCAGTATCAGATAGGTAAAAAGAAAATATATATAGGTTGCTTTGATACGCAAGAAGAGGCTCATGAAGCTTATGTTAACGCTATAAAAGAGATTTGATATGCTTGAATTTGATAGAATATACAATTCCGACTGCATAGAAGGAATGAAACAAATAGAGAGCGGGAAAGTAGATTTAATTGTTACTGACCCACCATATTGTATCTCCTATAAGACCGGATGGAGAGCAGACGACCATCGTTTCTCTAAGAAAATACTCAATGACGATAATGAGCAATTGATTATTGATTATATGAGCGAATGCTACCGAATTTTGAAGGATGATAGTGCTGCTTATATCTTCTGTAGTGCCAAGACCTTGGACTTTTTTATGCAACAAGCGAGGCACGCAGGGTTTACCATTAAGAATGTGCTCATTTGGCGAAAGAACAACCATACGGCTGGAGATTTAGAGGCGCAATATGGTCAATGTTACGAGCCAATCTTGTATTTGAATAAAGGCAGACGAACCATAAATGGCAAGCGTTTGGAGGACGTATGGGACTTTGATAGAGTTCCATCAGATAAATTGGTACATCAGAACGAGAAGCCAATCCCCTTGCTTATGCAATGCATTTTGAAATCATCGGACGAAGGCGACTTGGTGTTTGATGGTTTTATTGGTTCAGCAAGTACAGCTTTGGCGTGTTTGAGAACGAACAGGAAGTTCATCGGTTTTGAATTGGATGTTGATTATTTCAAGGTGGCGCAAAGAAGAATTAAGGAAGAAATGTTTAATCAAAAAGATATGTTTGGATATGATGGAACTGAATAATATATACCAAGGAGATTGTCGAAAGCTTTTGAAACTGATTGATAGCGATAGCATAGACCTCGTATGTTCCGATGTGGCTTATCCGGTTCAGTCTAGGGGTGGCTCAGGGAGTATGGGAGGATATTGGACGGAATCTCAAACAAGAAAGGGCAAGATATTCAAGAATAACGATATTGATATTTCGGACTACATCAATGATTTGTACCGGATATTAAAGGACAGGTCGCATTGCTATCTGATGTGTAATGATTATAATTTAATGCACTTTCTTGATGTGGTCGGAAAAAGTGAGTTCCATTTTACCAAATGCTTAATATGGGATAAGTGCGCAAAAATATGTGGCCGCTATTATATGGCACAGAAAGAGTATATCATCATGCTACGCAAAGGTGGTGATAAACCGATAAATGAATGTGGTACATCTGATATTCTGAGTATTCCTATTCCAACGAACAAGCGCAAGGATAAGGATGGTTTGATTAATCAGACTGAAAAACCAGTAAAGTTGATGGAGATACTAATCAGAAACTCGACAAATGTTGGTGATGTTGTTCTAGACCCATTCATGGGGAGCGGTACAACGGCAAGAGCTTGCGTAAACCTTGAAAGAAAGTATATAGGCTTTGAAATAGACCAGCGTCAAGTAGATTTTGCCAATAACGAATTAAAGAATATGAGTAGGCAGTTAAGTCTGTTTTGAAACTATGGATATGTGCAAGGTGTTTTGTTGCAATCCTGTTGTAAGAAATGGGAATAAAGAAACAACGGATGCTCTTATAAGAGCTATGAGAGACGAAGCCTTAAAACGAGGGTTGGTACGTGATGAATTGATAGGTTTTTGCACCCGATTCTTGAGAGAAGGCGAAATCAAAGCTTGTATAGAGCATTTGCTAGATAATTTCAAACGTTATTTTTGGAGGTATCATTGATATGAGAAGAAGAAAGTTGAACAAGTCTCCAGTGCTAGGCTTCTGCGGATTTGTTATCGGTTACGAATGCAAGGAAAAGGGAATAAAGCTGATGGAGTGCGATAAGGCGCAAGCAGATGCAATCATAGTTCCTCATCACTTTTCACACAAGGTAACGAAGAATAGTTGCTTGAATCTTTTGGTATTGTATAAGGATAAGATAAGGGGTGCAATGCAAATAGGGTATGGAATCCGACCGCACATCAAGACTGAAAAGGGCGAAGTGTTGGATTACCATCAAGTGAGGGAATTTGACAGAATGTGGCTGTCTGATGATATGCCAAAGTTTAGCGAGACGATTTGCCTATCTCTCTTGCATAAGTATATTAGGGCAACACATAAGGAAATCAAGTACCTTATATCTTATGCCGATACGTCCATAGGAAACAAGGGAACTATATATAAAGCTGCAAACTATGAGCATATTGATACCATTAAGGCAGATTTCTATGTGTTACCAAGTGGTGAGCGTGTGCATCCGGTTACGATGTGGCATCGGCACAAGACAAGAGCATGGGAGGTTCTAACGAAGCTATACCCAGGAATAAAAAAGGCAGAAGGGTTTCAACTTAAATTTCTGAAGAAGTTATGAAGAAAAGAAATAAATGTATTCCTCGTCATTTGCATCCAGATCCTGAGCATTGGGTTAGAAAGGGTCAATCTTGGAAGGCGAAGGTAACTTATGAAAGCGAGGATGATGCTTGGGAGTTTCTAAATCAGAATTCGAAGTTGAAGGCTTCCGGCTGGCATCCTTACTTATGCAAGGTTTGCTCAAAGTGGCATATTGGTAGGTTACATAATTAACGATTATGAAAAAAGAAGATAGACTTAAAATATATCGCAAATACGATGGGCATTGTGCTTATTGCGGCAAGAGTATAGAGTATAAGGATATGCAGGTTGACCATCTTGTTCCGAAGAATCGAGGGTGTTACTCTCGGTGGAGCGACAAGGCGGGAAAGTTTGTCGTATCCCATGGCGATGATTCCATGGAGAACTATATGCCATCTTGCAGGTCTTGTAATCTTCGTAAGCGTGATATGAGTTTGGAACAATTTCGCTCAGAGATTACTAAACAGGCTAAAGGATTGCTTAATGGTAAGGCTTCTTTCCAAGTAAAGATGTCGCTTGCTTATGGTTTAATCGAAGAGCACTTTGATAGACAAATTGAGTTCTACTTTGAGAAATTTAAATAGTTGAGAATATGAAGAAGTTTAAGAAGTCGATAGAGATTAGCACTGAGAATATTTCAGACGTTCTTCAAGTGCCAATTGTTACAAGTTTATACAAGACTAAGAATTTTAAAAATCCTTGTCTTGAAGGTCGTAGCGTTCCTTATGATACTATAGCATTGATGTATGTTCATATCGAAGGCTTTGATAGCGATTTTTGTATTGACCAAGGCAACATTCTCGCTCTTGATATTTGCGATACTTGGTATGCTTTTTCGAGGCGTGGATGGGATAAACATAAAAACGATGAGGTATGAAGAAAAAAGGATATTACGAATACGAAAACGGAATCTACCCTTTGAAACTTTGGGTACACATTGGTAAAGACTTGAAAGAGCTGATAGATTCCTGCTTTGACAAATGTAAGGCTCCCGATATTGATTACGGCGGCGTTACGTATTCCGATGCTGTCAGAAAGAGCGACAGAAGGCGCGGCGTTCTTGTATCGTTTCCGTGTCAGAAGGTTATGTCGATGAACTATTGCTGCCATGAAGCTTCTCACGTCTGCGATGCCATCGAGGAATATACTGACTTGGAACACGGCGGCGAGCCTTCTGCCTACCTGATGGGTTGGATTGCGTCTTGCATCAACAATGCTCGTTTGGGTATTGGCGATTTCGTTGAAATCGTAAATAAGGAAGAAAAATAGCCCAAAGGCAAAATACCCTTTGGGGGTTACCCCATCACTATATATAATAATGTAGTGGTGGG
>ENA-OPLR01000049-OPLR01000049.1-human-gut-metagenome-genome-assembly--contig:-NODE-49-length-37199-cov-2.902138_pt1 | contig 37199 bp, 30 predicted proteins | sample MGYA00241448_ERZ501728 | MGnify/ENA primary metagenome ERZ501728 (study PRJEB25962, sample SAMEA2042649) | human gut metagenome | biome: human gut; feature: human-associated habitat; material: faeces...
GATAGGGAACGCGCTGCGTTCCCTATTTATACTTATTTCCCGATGCAAAAGTGCTTGAAGATATTGTTTAGCGTTTCCTGGCTACTGATCTGTCCGCCAGTGATTTCACCCAGTTCTTCCAACACCATTTTCAGGTCTTCGGCGACGATGTCGCCGCTCATGCCCATTTCCATCGACTCCAATACTCGGGGGAGGGAATCATGGGCACGGAGTAGGGCCTCGTAGTGGCGGGCACTCGTTATGATGACGTCGTTCTCGGTAATCTCAGGAATATCAGCGGCTTTTACTAATGCCTGCTCCAGGGATGAAACATTCTCGCCTGTGCGGGCACTGATGAAGAGTGGGGCTTCTGATTCACTGGAATCTGAGCCACAGGAATGGGTGAATTTATCGAACGCTAGTTTATCATTCTCCAGTTTATCCATCTTATTAAATACCACCAGCAGCTTCTTGCCCTGGTTCTTCAGCTTCATCTCTTCGATTTCTGAGGCTGACGGCTGATCATCCAACAGCCAGATTACTATCTTCGCCTCTTCCATCTTCTGGAAGGTGCGCTCTATTCCGATGTTTTCTACCACATCATCCGTCTTGCGGATTCCGGCTGTGTCAATAAAGCGGAAGGTGATTCCGTCGATGAGGGTGGTGTCTTCGATTACATCTCGGGTGGTTCCGTGAATGTCGCTCACGATTGCCTTCTCCTCGTGGAGCAGACGGTTGAGCAGGGTGCTCTTGCCCACATTCGTCTTGCCTACGATGGCTACGGCTACTCCCTGCTTCAGGGCATTGCCGGTTTCGAAGGAGTGGGCGAGGGTGGTAATCTTGTGATTGATTTCTTCGGCTAGTGCCTGGAGTTCGCTGCGGTCGGCAAACTCCAGTTCTTCGTGGTCGCTGAAGTCGAGCTCCAACTCTAGGAGCGAAGTCATCTTTAATAATTTTTCGCGAAGGAGGGAGAGTTCGTTGCTGAAATGGCCCTTCAGTTGGCTGAGCGCCATCTTGTGGGTTGCCTTGTTGGTAGAGGCGATGAGATCAGCTACGGCTTCTGCCTGAGAGAGGTCCATCTTGCCGTTGAGATAGGCACGACGGGTGTATTCGCCCGGTTCTGCCTGGCGACATCCTACCTCCGTAAATCGATGGAGAACCTGCTGAAGAATGTATCGGCTGCCATGACAGGAAATCTCGGTGGAGTTCTCGCCTGTATAACTGTGGGGTGCACGGAACACGCTCACCAGTACATCATCGATGGTGTTGCCATCCTTATCCTTGATTTCGCCATAATGCAGAGTGTAGGGCTTGGCTTCTTCCAGGGATTTGCCGTTGGCAGACTGGAAGATTTTGTCGGTGAGGGTAATGGCGTCGGAGCCACTGAGTCGGATAATTCCGATAGCACCGCCGGCTGGGGTTGCCAGGGCGCAGATACATTCTTCTTGATTCATTTTTTTATTGTTTAAATTCTATCTAATACAACCTTGATGAGATTGTCGATGGTGCTCTTGTAGCCGGTGTTGGCGCTGAGGGCACGGCGGTTAGCGATGACCATGCAGCAGGTTAATGCCTTATGACCGAGGAGAAGGGAAAGACCGGCGAGGGCTGAACTCTCCATCTCGAAGTTGTTGACGCGCAGACCGTTATACTCGAATGCTTCAATCTTCTGATTAAGTTCCGGGTCGACAAGTGGGGCACGGAGCTCGCGGCCCTGAGGACCGTAGAAACCGCCACAGGCTATGGTGATTCCACGAACCATATCATCGCCGGCTATCTGGTTGAGCAATTCCGGATTGTTGTCTACACAGTATGGGTTGCCAATCTGGTCGTTCCATTTTACCTGGCGCTTGAATTCTGCCTCTGTTTCGAGGTCGCAGATTTCGTTGCGACGGGCATAGAAGTTGATGAGTCCGTCGAAACCGATGCTCTTCTGCGAGGCTACGAAGGTTCCAGCAGGGCAGTTGAGCTGCAGGCCGCCGCAGGTTCCGATGCGCACGAGGGTGAGCGTGGTGTGCTCGGGTTTCTCGGTGCGGGTTTTGAAATCGATGTTCTTCAGCGCATCAAGCTCGTTGACTACGATATCGATATTATCGCATCCTATTCCGGTGCTCTGCACGGTGATTCGCTTACCTTTATATGTGCCGGTGATGGCGTGGAATTCCCGACTTGAGACTTCGCATTCCTTCTCATCGAAATGGGAGGCTACGAGGGCTACGCGACCTGGGTCGCCAACGAGGATTACTTTATCAGCCACTTGTTCCGGGCGAAGATGAAGGTGGAAGCAGCTTCCGTCTTCATTGATAATCAATTCTGATTCTGCAAAATATTTGCTCATGGTTCGTTTGATTTTAAGTTATACATTATTTATATTGGGGCTTTGCGCCCCCTCTGTGTTTAAGATAAGCAAAGATACGAATAAAAAATGAAATGCGATATTTTTTTAATGATTTTAAACAGTAAAAAAACACGAAGGGCAAATCCCGAAAATGGAACTTGCCCTTCTCTTTCAAATCTCTCTTCTTTTATATCTAGTAAAGACTGCCGATGAACGGAGCCTTTTGCCGGATATTCAGATATGGTAAACCCGGATGAGGGGTTATGAATTCATAGAGAGCAGGAACTCGTCGTTGTTGCGAGTATGCTGCATATTCTTGTGGATGGTGCTCATCGCCTCGATAGAATTCATGTCGGACAGATACTTGCGCAGAATCCACATGCGGTCGAGCGTTGTCTTGTCCTGCAGCAGATCGTCGCGACGGGTAGACGAAGAAATGAGGTTGACAGCAGGGAAGATGCGCTTGTTGCTGAGTGAGCGGTCGAGCTGCAACTCCATGTTACCGGTTCCCTTGAACTCCTCGAAGATGACTTCATCCATCTTACTACCTGTATCGATGAGGGCAGTAGCGATGATGGTGAGCGAACCGCCGCCTTCGATGTTACGCGCAGCACCGAAGAAACGCTTAGGCTTCTGGAGGGCGTTTGCATCCACACCACCGGTGAGCACCTTACCAGATGCAGGAGCTGTGGTGTTGTAGGCACGGGCGAGACGGGTGATAGAATCGAGGAAGATGACAACATCGTGTCCGCATTCTACCATTCTCTTAGCCTTCTCGAGCACGATTCCGGCAATCTTGACATGGCGCTCTGCTGGCTCGTCGAAGGTAGAGGCGATAACCTCTGCATTCACGGTGCGGGCCATGTCGGTAACCTCCTCAGGACGCTCGTCGATGAGCAGCATCATGAGGTAAGCCTCAGGATGGTTGGCTGCGATGGCGTTGGCAATATCCTTCATGAGGATGGTCTTACCGGTCTTAGGCTGAGCCACGATGAGCGCACGCTGACCCTTACCGATTGGCGAGAAGAGGTCTACGATGCGGGTGCTGAGATTGGTGGTGCGGCGGTCGCCACAGAGATTGAACTTCTCATCAGGGAAGAGTGGGGTGAGGTGCTCGAAAGGAACACGGTCACGAACCTCTGACGGGTCACGGCCATTGATCTTGATGATGCTGGTGAGCGGGAAGTATTTCTCGCCCTCGTGAGGCGGACGCACCTTGCACTCGATGACATCGCCAGTCTTCAGACCGAACTTCTTGACGAAGCTGGATGCTACATAAACATCGTCCGGTGAAGAAAGGTAATTGTAATCGCTGCTGCGCAGGAATCCGTAGCCCTCTGAAATCACTTCGAGCACACCGTTGGATTTCACGAGATTGCTGAAATCGTAGGCTGGTGCTTCCTGCTTGTTCTTGGCTGCAGGGGCAGCAGCAGGTGTGTGCTGGTGAGAAGTCTGCGGAGTGGTAGGACGGTCGAAGATATCGACAGTAGGAATGGCAGCCTGGTCTTCGATAGGAATGTCGACTACCAGGATGAAATCGGTTCCATCGCCCGGATCACCCTTCCAGGTTCCGTCTGCATCGAGTTCTACCTTCATACCTTCAGTATAGTGGATAGGAGCTGACTCCTGTTTCTTATCGGTTGCAGTTTTTTCAGTAGCTTTTTCCTTTGCCTCCTCAGCTGGAGCCGGAGCTGCTGCTGCGTTCTGTGCATTCATCTTAGCCTGGAGCATCGCCTGCAAATCACCGCTGATGTTAGCGCTCTCAGCGTTTCCGGCAGAGAACTGCTCTTCCGGAACGGCAACTTGCTCAGGAGCAGTCTGCTGGTTATCGGCTGTTGCCTCTTCCTGCTGTTCTGCCTCAGTAGCAGCCTGCTGGTTAGCCGTCTCCTGTGCATCTTTCGCCATCTGCGCTTCTAGCTCGGCTTTTACCGCCTGATGCTTTCTGATGGCAGCTGCTCTGGCTTCTGCAATGGCTTCGAGTTCAGCCTTGCTTCTTCTGCCGCGGTGTTTCGGGAAGTTGGCAAGTACCTGAGCCTCGATGTCTTCGCCTGATTGGTTTAGAGTCTGCTTCTGGGCAGCTGATTGTAAACTCTGCTCTGCCGGGCTGAACTGGATTTCTTCCTCAACCGCTGGGGCTGGGGCAGTTTCGCTCATAGCCTGAGGAGCAGTCTCGCCGCCGTTAGGACCCAATACCTGGTTCTTCTGCACGTCGAAATTCTCTCCTTCATTACCGTGTACGGAATAGACACGGTCTTCTTTCTTGGTTGCAATGCGGGTGCGCTTGCGCTTAGGGGCTGCTTCAGGAGCTGGCTGTTCCGCCTGGGCGTCGAGAATGGCATAGACGATAGTTTCCTTGTTATCGCTCTTCTTTACCTTGACTCCCAGTTCCTTGGCAATGTCCTTCAACTGAACGACACTCTTTGCTTGTAATTCTTCTTTGCTATACATATATTATATATTGTATATTAATGATTTTTTTCTGAAATGTCGCGTTTCTGAATGGAAACACGGTATTGATTGATAAATTCGTGTGCAAAGATAATTAAAAAATTTGTTTCTGCCAAATATTTTGCCTATCTTTGCACAAAAAAAATAAAAATGGCTAGTCAAATACCCTATTTAGACGTTCAAAACCTCACCAAACGCTTTGGTGCACAGGTTCTTTTTGATAATATTTCCTTCTCTATCGCTGAAGGACAGAAAGTGGGACTCGTGGCGAGAAACGGCACGGGAAAGTCTACGCTCATGTCGGTGCTGATGGATAAAGAGGGACACGAGAGCGGAGACATCATCTACCGACGCGACTTGAAGGTGGGCTATCTGGAGCAGTCGCCGCAGTTTGATCCGGAGGAAAGTGTGCTGCAGGCGTGCTTCAATCATGAGGATGATCCGGAGAAGGTGCTGAAGGCGAAACAGATTCTCACCCAGCTGCACATTACCAACCTGGAACAGCCGATGGGACAGCTCAGCGGCGGACAGCAGAAGCGAGTGGCGCTGGCGAATGTGCTGATTACGGAACCCGACTTCCTGATGCTGGACGAGCCGACCAACCATCTGGACCTGGAGATGATAGAGTGGCTGGAGGGTTATCTGAACCGCGGCAACAAGACCATCTTCATGGTTACGCACGACCGATTCTTCCTGGACAAGGTGTGCAATACGATTCTGGAACTCGACGACCGCACCATCTACACCTACCGCGGCAATTATGCCTATTATCTGGAGAAGAGGCAGGAGAGAATGGACAATCTGAGAGCCGAAATTCAGCACTCGAAGAATCTCTACCGCAGGGAACTCGACTGGATGCGCCGTCAGCCTCAGGCTCGCGGACACAAGGCAAAATACCGCGAGGATGCTTTCTACGAGCTGGAGAAGGTGGCGAAGCAGCGCATCGAAGACAGGCAGGTAAGGCTGAAGGCTTCTACCGTTTATATAGGTTCGAAGATTTTTGAATGCCAGTATGTGAGCAAGGCTTTCGACGACAGGGGACAGAAGAAGGTGATTCTCGACAACTTCTACTACAACTTTGCCCGCTTCGAGAAGATGGGTATTGTGGGTAATAACGGAACGGGAAAATCGACCTTCATCAAGATGCTGCTGGGCGAGGTTCAGCCCGACAGCGGCAAGTTTGACATCGGCGAGACGGTTCGCTTCGGCTATTTCTCGCAGGAGGGACTGAAATTCCGTGAAGACCAGAAGGTGATTGACGTGATCACGGAGATTGCTGATTATATAGATCTGGGCGGCGGCAAGCACATGACGGCTTCGCAGTTTCTGCAGTTCTTCCTCTTTACGCCCGAGGAGCAGCACAACTACGTTTACAAGCTGAGCGGCGGCGAGAAGCGCAAGCTTTACCTCTGTACGGTGCTGATGAGGAATCCGAACTTCCTGGTGCTGGACGAGCCGACCAACGACCTCGACATCCAGACGCTGCAGGTACTGGAAGAATATCTTCAGGATTTTGCGGGTTGCGTCATCGTGGTGAGCCACGACCGCTATTTCATGGACAAGGTAGTAGACCATCTGCTGGTTTTCAAGGGCGAAGGCGAAATACAGGATTTCCCAGGCAACTATACGCAGTACAGGGAATGGAGCCGGATGCAGGCGAAGGACGAGGCGGAACAGGCGAAACCGGCAAAGAGCGGAAATGCAACGGCAGAAAACGACGGAGCTGGCACGGCCAAGCGCGACGCCAATTTTGAGAACAAGCGCAAGATGAGCTACAAGGAGAAGCGCGAATATGAGCAGCTGACCCAGGAAATAGATGCGCTGACCGAGGAACAGAAGAAGCTGGAAGAGGAACTCTGCAGCGGAAATCTATCGGTTGAGGAACTGACAGAGAAAAGCAAGCGCCTGCCTGAAATCAAGGATGAACTTGATGAGAAGGAAATGAGATGGCTGGAACTGGCTGAAATGCTCTAGACTTTGAACTTTGAGCGTTGAACATTGAACTTTATGATTAGTTGATGTGCGGCCGTTAATAATAAATATTTATAAAAGAAAAATAGAAAGAATGGAAATTAAGAAATCAGAATTTACAATATCGGCTCCACGAGTGAGCATGTGTCCGAAAGATACGAAGGCTGAATATGCTTTCATTGGCAGAAGTAATGTGGGAAAATCGAGCCTCATCAATATGCTCTGCAACCACAAGGGTTTGGCTAAGACTTCAGCCACACCGGGTAAGACGCTGCTTATCAACCACTTCATCATCAACAACGAATGGTATCTGGTTGACCTTCCTGGCTATGGTTTCGCCAAGCGTTCGAAGACCGTTCAGAAGCAGCTTGAACAAATGATAAGCAGTTATATTCTGCAGCGCCAGCAGTTGGCTAATGTCTTTGTGCTCATCGACGTGCGCCACGACCAGCAGAAGATAGACCGCGAGTTTGTAGACTGGCTGGGCGAGAGCGGCGTTCCTTTCTGCATCGTCTTTACCAAGGCCGACAAGTTGGGTCCGGTCAAGGCTCGCATGAATGCGGAGAAATGGATGCATGCGCTGGAAGACCGCTGGGAAGCACTTCCACCTTATTTCATAACCAGTAGTGAAAAGAAGATGGGACGCGATGAGGTGCTCGACTATATTGACGAAATCAACAAATCGCTCGCCGGAGAATAATCTTTCGGGAGAGAATAAACCAACAGAGAATGAAACAGATTAATTGGGGATTTATCGGCTGCGGAGAAGTAACCGAAAAGAAAAGCGGACCGGCTTTCAACGAAGTGGAGGGTTCGCAGGTGGTGGCTGTGATGAGCCGAAGCGAGAACAAGGCACGCAGCTATGCTGAGCGCCATCATGTGCGCAAATGGTACACGGATGCATCGGAATTGATAGAAGACCCCGATGTGAATGCTGTTTACATCGCCACGCCACCTTCTTCTCACGCCATCTTTGCCATCATGGCGATGCGTGCGGGCAAACCCTGCTATATAGAGAAACCGCTGGCAGCGAGCTACAACGACTGCATCCGCATCAACCGCATCAGCGAGCAGACGGGTGTTCCCTGCTTCGTAGCTTACTATCGCCGTAATCTTCCTTACTTCCAGAAGGTGAAGGAGATTATCGAGAGCGGAACCATCGGTAACGTGGTGAATGTTCAGGTGCGCTTCTCGGTTCCTCCGCGCGATCTCGACTTTCAGAGCGGCAAGGAAATGCCTTGGCGACTGCAGCCGGATATTGCGGGCGGCGGCTATTTCTACGACCTGGCTCCTCATCAGATAGATTTGCTCCAGAATCTGTTTGGTGTGATTACCCGTGCGCACGGCTATCCTGCCAACAGAGCGCATCTTTATCAGGCTGAAGATACGCTCTCGGCGTGCTTCTTCTTTGAGAGTGGAATTCCGGGCAGCGGAAGCTGGTGCTTCGTGGGACATGAGAGTGCGAAGGAAGACTGCATCGAGGTGATTGGCGAGAAAGGTTCGCTCTCATTCTCGGTGTTCACTTACCAGCCGATAGAAGTGATTACGAGCGAAGGAAAGAACTTGATTACGGTTCCGAATCCGCCTTATGTGCAGCTGCCGCTCATCAAGAGTGTGATTCAGCATCTGCAGGGAATAGGAAAATGCGACTGCACCAGCGTTTCGGCTACGGCTGTCAACTGGGTGCTGGACCGAGTATTGTGGAAGAACTGATTTTTTACAAAATCATCATCAGGATTAGAGCGTAAGTTATGAAGAGATGTTTCTGTATAGTAGGATTTATCTGTTCCCTTGTCTGCACTTCGGCAAGGGCAGGGGAGTCCGTGGATTCTACCATGCTGGGAACGCTCTTCAACAAGACGATGTTCATGTCCAATTCCCAGGACAGCCTCGTGAAAGAGCGCCATCGCAAAACCTTTTTCCATCAGGTGGGAGATGTGTTCACCCGGTTCTTCAGAGAATTCAACAGTACGGATTCGGCTTATATAGAAGACCAGCATTACAATTATACGGTGATGCTGCAGAACACCAATACCTACGAGGAATATACGCTCAGAAACAGCGAAGGACAGAGCATTTCCTTCTCGCCTGATCCTTCTTACCGCCTGGGGCCTTATCTGGGCTGGCGATGGGTGTTTCTGGGTTATACGTTCGACCTGAAGCACATTAATTTCAGGAATAACCACACTAATAAAAAGGAGTTTGACCTGAGCCTCTACAGCAGTCTGCTGGGAATAGACCTGTTCTGGCGCCAGACGGGAAATGACTATCATGTTCAGCGGATGAATCTGGGTGAGCACATCGATTGTGCCCCTATCCGCAAGGCTCCTTTCGACGGTTTCAAATCGAGCATCAAGGGATTCAATCTTTATTACATCTTCAACCATCGCCGCTTCTCTTATCCTGCCGCCTATTCGCAGAGTACGGTGCAGCGGAGAAGTGCCGGTTCCATGCTTCTGGGAATCGGTTACACGGAGCATGAACTGGAGGTGAACTGGGATAAACTGACCAATCTTGTAGATGAAAAGCTGAATAAAAATCTGACAAACGGGGGAACGCCGGAAGCCAAGATAGACAGTTCGCTGATGTTCAGCAAGGTGAAATACAGCGATGTGAACGTAACCTGCGGCTATGCTTACAACTGGGTTTTCGCCAAGAACTGGCTCTTCAACGCTTCGCTCTCGGTAGGTGTGGCTTACAACCGCTCGAAATCGGATAATGAAAGGGAACATCTGGACATTACCAACTTCAGTTTCAAGAATGTGAACCTGGATGGAATAGGCCGCTTCGGTATTGTGTGGAACAACACGCATTGGTACGCGGGCGCCAGCACCATCATCCATTCCTACAACTATAAGAAAAAACAGTTTTCTACCAACAATTCGTTTGGCTCACTCAATATTTATGTGGGTGTGAACTTCGGCAGGAAACGTCATCATTAACATATAAAAAGAGAAGAGATGAAAATATTTACGAAAATGGCAGCTGTCGTGCTGGCTTGCGTGCTGGCTGTTCCGGGAGAAGCCAGGGTAAATGTGGTTTATCAGCGGCAGGACAGTCTGCGGATTGTAGGACTGCTGCAGCAGGCAAGGGCGATGAAGAAGAAACCAGCCAGTTGGATGCTTTGGTTCGGCAAGCAGATGGCGGGCGTTCCTTATGTGGGCGGCACGCTGGACCGAACGAAGGAAGAGGTGCTCATCGTGAACACCCGTGAGCTGGACTGCACCACATACGTAGAGATGGTAACGGCGCTCACCCTATGCGCCAAGAAGAATGAGACTTCTTTCTCGGCTTTCTGTGAACATCTCCGGAATGTGCGTTATGTGGGCGGAGAGGTTTCCTATGTGAAGCGCCAGCATTATTTCACGATTTGGATGGATGCAAACGAGCGCGAGGGAATCGTGAAGAATATTGCGCCCAATCCTCCTTTCTCGGCCGTTCAGACCGTGAACATCAACTGGATGAGTACGCATGTTTCGAGCTATAAGATGCTTAAGGCTCATCCGGAATGGAAATCGGGAATCAGAAAACTGGAACAGAGTGTGAACGGCAAGCGTTACCGTTATGTTCCGAAGGGTAAGATTGCCAACACGGCAGTTTTCCGCAACGCTATTCATGATGGTGACATTATCGCCATCATTACCAACAAAAAGGGTCTCGACACAACCCACATCGGTATTGCCTCCTGGCACAAAGACGGATTGCATCTGCTCAACGCCAGCAGCATTCACAAGAAGGTGATTGATGAACCGATGACACTTTATACTTACATGCATAAACATCCGGTGCAAATAGGAATCAGGGTTTGCAGAGTTCAGTAAAAAAATATTAGAAAAAGAAAAGATAAATGGAAGAGAAAAAGAATTTTGAAGCTGTCTTCAAGGAAGATCTTTATCAATATCTGCTGGGTATTGATAAGGTAGACGCTCATTTGCCGGAAGCTCCGGATTTGGAAGAGCTGTGGCAGAAAGTAGGCGAGAGTTATCTGCCTGATGCGATTCGCGAGTTTGCCAAATATCCTACGGTTTCATTGGGTTGGATCATGTATGTAGGAATGGCGCTTGCCAAGTATTGGGATGAGGATTGGGAACTCTACAGCAAGGTAGAGAATCATTATGAATATCTTCGTGACAGGATAGATTTCGACCACATGGATGATTACATCTGCGAAAAGGTTCTGCTGCTGAATGAGGAAGCGCATAAGGCTGTTACGAATGTAGTGGCAGAATGTGCTTCGCGCTCTTACAGCAAGCTGATTCATCTGAATCTGCAGCCTGAAAGCGAGGAAGCCTTCCGTGGTTTCGTTGCCGCCCTTCACCAGATGTTCCTTATGGGAATAGCCGTAGAGCTTAAAATGCTGGGGTACCACATGACTAAAATGTAAAAGAAAGTCCGTAGGCGTTCTGTTAAAATGCCTACGGACTTTCTTACTTATTACTAAAATAATTACTTCACTTTCTTGAGATATTCTCCAGCGCGGGAATCGCCGAGTTCCTGGGCTTTCTTCAGGTTCTTGATGGCCTCTTCCTTATTTCCTTTCTCCTTCTGGAGCAGTCCTAAGAGAAGGTAGCCGTCAGCATATTCAGGAGCCAACTCTATGCAATGGGTGGCTGCGCTGATTCCTTCATCATAACGCTTTACACGCAAGTCGAGACTTGCCCATTCTGCAAAATAAGTAGGCTCTTTAGGAGCCAGGTAACAGGTGCGGGCAATATCAAGCAGGGCTGGCTGCCACATGCGTAACTTGGTTTCGCATTGGTAACGGGTGTAGAAGAAGGCTGGCGAAACAGGACGGGCAATGGAATCGTACATATTATAATCCTGAATAGCGCGGCGGAATTCACCCTGCTCCTTCAGAAATTCTCCACGTGCCAGATAATAATTCGCAACCATTCCGATCTTGTTTCCAACGCTTACCGCACTATCGAGCAAAACCTCAATCTCCTTGGCTGGAGCCTTGAGATTCTTCTTAGCCTGGGCAGCCTCAAAATAGAGTTCGCCGCTGAGAAGTGAAGTATTGGTCAAATCCATGAAAGTATCGTAAGCTTTCTGATACTCACCCTTTACAAAATTAATCTGCGCTTCCTGATGGCGGTAAATAGGCTGAGCCTTGATTTCGTATGCCTTTTGAGCCTCAGCTATGGCCTTATCAAGCGTCCAGTCCTTATAAACAGAATCGCCCTTGTAAATAATCTTCTGATAAATCAGGTCGGCATAGTTGGAATGAGCCTCATCCTTGGCAGCCGATTTCTTAATGCCTTCTTCCATCAGTTTGGCAGCTGCATCATATTCGGCCTTATCCGTCAGATAAGCGGCTTTCTCCTTGTAACCGAAGGCTGAAGTAGGAAATTTGCTGATAAACTCATCGCTATATTTCGCATACTCATCAGCTGTAGTCTGGCCTTTCTTCAGAGTCATCATCGTCATCGCTTCGTTCTCTGTATCAGGAAGAGCTGTACGGATGGTGGTTTCGCGAAGTGCTGCATCAAGACTCGAAAGACCGGTTACCTTCAGCTGCTTGGCGTAGTTGGCGTCGATGGCCGTAACCTGACCATTGCTGTGCATCAGACCGATGACCTGACCGTTCTTGTTGGCAAACGGACAACCTACTGCATTTTCGGGAGCACTATTCGAGAAGATGTAATAGTTGTACGTAGTCTTGAACTTCTCTACGCTGCTGATGTCCTCCTGCTGGTAAGCCGGCTTCTTGATAGAATATGGAACCAGCCAGACCTTGTCGCCAGCAGCCGATTCCTTGGTTGCAATAGGGGCAGCAACTGTAGAGGCGTTGATGCGGAATTTAGCCACATCGTAGAGTTCGTCGGCTCCCATGATGGCCTCAACAGGAATCGATTTTCCGGAAGCGTCAACAACGCTAGCCTTTACAGCTCCGACAAATGGCTTGAAGGTGCTGATAGCCGTTCCCTTGTTGTCGATAAAAACACCTTGGGTAGAGGCGATAATGTCGCCTTTCTGATTGAAAGTAGTCAAGGTGAAAACGCTCTTAGCCAGTTTCTGGACCGAACCCGGCTGGGCATAGAGGGACGATGCTCCGAGCATCAGTCCCATCATGATCATATTTATTTTTTTCATAATCTTATTTGTGTTGCTTGTGTTTATTGAGCAACTCCTTAGCATTTGCCAGGGCAGCAGGCGTAATGTCGCTTCCGCTGAGCATCTGGGCGATTTCTTCTATACGCTGCTGCTCGTTGAGTTCCTTCATGTGAGAAAGAGTTCCCTCTTCGGTTTCTTCTTTCAGAACCTTGTAATGATGGGTTCCCATGGAAGCAATCTGCGGCAGGTGGGTGATGGAAATAACCTGACGGTTCAAATTGCCCATCTCTGTCATGATTTCCGCCATCTTTTCTGCAATCTTACCGCTTACTCCCGTGTCGATTTCATCAAAGATGATGGTTGGCAGTTTTACGGCGCCGCTGATCATAGCCTTCAGAGAAAGCATGACGCGGGCGATTTCTCCACCGGAAGCAACCTGACTCACCGGCTGGAGAAGCGTGCTCTTGTTGGCGCTGAACAGGAAATTGACCTTGTCAACACCATCAGAACTGAGCGGCTTGGCGGAGAATGAAATTTCGAAGCGGACATTTGGAATTCCCAGAGGAATGAGACGTTTCTTCATTTCTTCTTCTATCTTTCTAGCCGATTTTGTTCGGATGGCAGTCAGTTCACCAGCCAGCTTTTCAGCCTTGGCAAGCAGAAGGGCAACTTGCTTTTCCAGCTCTTCTATGTCTTCATCTCCATTATCAATGTGCTGTAGCTGTTCGTTGATTCGCTCGCGAGTGGCGATGAGTTCCTCTACATTTTCCACATGGAATTTCTGCTGGAGCGAGTAGAGGTGGTCAAGCCGGGAATTGATGGTTTCAAGCCGGTTCGGGTCGAACTCTATATTGTCAACGCTTCCGCTTATTTCCTGGGCAATATCCTTGAGTTCTATATAGCTGCTCTGCATTCGCTCAGCCACCTCTTTCACATCCGGATAAACCTCCTTGATGTTGTCAATCTGCTGGGCTGCATTCTTCAGTTTGTCGAGAATACTGCCGTCTTCGCCCGAGAGTGCATTATCTGCTTCATAGAGAGCAGTCTTGATGTCTTCAGAATGGCTCAGGGTTTCTGCTTCCTGTTCCAGTTGCTCAAGTTCGCCTTCCTGCAGGTTAGCGTCATCCAGTTCCTTAAACTGGAATCGCATGAATTCCTCGTTCTCCCTGTTCTTTGCGATTTCCGCTTTCAGGTCTTCCAGCTGTTGCTTAGCCTTTTTATAGTTCTTGTATTCGGCAAGATAAGCCTTCTTCTGCTTTTCATCGTGGGCAATAATGTCGACCACGCTGAGCTGGAAGTCTTCCTTCTGCAGCAGGAGGTTCTGGTGCTGCGAATGAATATCGACGAGCTGTTCGCCCAGTTCTCTCATCTTGCTCAGGGGGACGGGCGTGTCGTTGATGAAGGCACGGCTCTTTCCGGCAGCAGTCAGTTCGCGGCGGATGATGGTGTCTTCTGCATCATAATCAATATCGTTAGCATCGAAGAAATCCTGCATTCCGTATTTTGACAGGTCGAAGTGTGCTTCAATCACGCATCGGTCTCTTCCTGCCTTGATGGCCTTGCTGTCTGCACGATTGCCCAGGAGCAGTCCGATGGCTCCGAGAATGATGCTCTTTCCGGCACCCGTCTCGCCCGTGATGACTGAGAATCCTGGATAAAGAGGAATGTCCAACTCGTCAATCAACGTGAAATTCTTGATGTATAATTGCTTGAGCATAATTTCTTATCTTATTGTTTTAAAGGAACTTAACCTACCTATGAAGAATCTTTGCTTTATCGTCCGGGAAGTTGCCTCGAATCATTCTGCATGTAGCCTTATTCCTTGATTTTGTCCCAATATGAGTTTTGAGAAGGATTAATGGAGAAGAGCAGCTCATAAATGCTTTCTTTCTCTTTCTGAGTGCCATGTTTCTGATAGATGTTAGCAAGCTCGTCCTTCTTATAGTCGGTCCAGATTTGTGGCAGCAGACTGAGCGGTCTGTCTGTACGTGCCTTCTTCAGATCCTGGAGCAGGGTGTTGGTGATTTCAGTTCTGCCTCGTTCCACATTATTCGCCATTTCATCGAGCCCTTTTCTGTAATAGTTGTATTGCAGCATTCTGAAAGGCTCCATGGCTCCGTCGAGATAATCGGAAATGATGGCGAACCGGTTTCTGTTGTCACTAAACGCTTTCCAGCCCGGAAAATCAAGATTCTGGGCGTTGTTGGTGAGGTTCATGCAACGTTGCAGAATGTCTTCACCACCTTTAGGCGCAAAACTGTCAAGATCTAAACCGATGATGAGGTAAGCATAGTAGGCGAGCAGAGCCGTTAGCTGGTTGTCAATCCGCTCTTCGGTAAACTCCAGCTGGTCGAACTCGGCAAACTTGAACGTGAAGTTTTCATCCACATTATTATATAAGGTGGACGTATAGGCTGAATTGTAGACGGGACGGTTGGCCTGGATGAGCGCCTTGCAGGTAAAGATATTCTGGTCTTTATCATACTTGCTTACCGTGATATTGAAGTTGCACACGATGCGCTCGTTCTTCCTGAATTGAAGATTCGTCCATTGCCTGTCGTTCACAAACTGCTCAAGAGTTTGCTGCAGATTATCGAATATCCGGTTTTCCGTGCCCTGAATCTGGGCATGGTTGATGGTAATCTTAGCCTGCAACTCCTGAGCGGCTGATGTGATGGGACTACAAGAGATGAGCCAGCTCGTTGATAATGTCACGAGCCACTTCAGTTTTCGGTTTCTTCTCATATTCTTTCTTACCCTCTTCAGAAATAATCGTTATCTGGTTGTCATCCGTACGGAATGTGGTTCCCGGATTGCGAGTAGAGTTAAGCACGATGAAATCGGCATTTTTCTTTTTGCGCTTTTTCTGTGCATTAGCCTCTTCATCGTTGGTTTCCAGGGCGAAAGCCACAATTCTCTGATGTTTTTGTTTCATCTTGCCAAGGGCTGCAGCAATATCGTGAGTAGGGACGAGGCGGAGTTCCAGATCATCTTTCTCGCGCTTGATTTTCCTGTCAGCAATCTCGCTTGGCTTGAAATCAGCAACAGCAGCACAGAGAATGGCTGCATCGGTAGAGGCAAAAGCTTTAGTGGCTGCCTGATACATTTCCTCGCAACTTTCTACATCGATGCGATGAATGGCTTCGGAACAGCTGAGCGAAACCGGACCTGCAACCAGCGTAACCTCAGCACCACGACGGCAGCACTCTTCAGCAAGGGCAAAGCCCATTTTGCCGGAAGAATAATTGCCGATGAAACGTACCGGGTCAATCTTTTCGTAAGTTGGTCCGGCTGTAATCATGATTTTCTTGCCTTTCAAATCGAGCTTATCGCTTTCTTTTTCCTTGCAGTTTTCTGATGCAGCTTCATCGGTCTCTGCATTCTGCTGAGCCTGTTCGTCGAAGAATCTGTCAAGGCATTCTACGATAATATCAGGTTCTTCCATGCGTCCCTTTCCTTCCAGTCCGCTTGCCAGGAATCCCACTTCGGGTTCTATGATGTGATTTCCATAGCCCAGAAGTGTTTTCATGTTGGCTTGGGTAGAAGGATGCTTATACATGTCGAGGTCCATGGCTGGAGCGATGAAAACAGGCGCTTTCATCGACAGATAGGTTGTGATGAGCATGTTGTCAGCAATTCCGTGAGCCATCTTTCCCATGGTAGAGGCTGTGCAAGGAGCGATGAGCATGGCGTCGGCCCACAGACCTAAGTCTACGTGCGAATTCCAGGTTCCATCGCGCTGTGAGAAGAATTCGCTTACCACAGGCTTATGCGTAAGAGCCGAAAGGGTGATGGGAGTGATGAACTCCTTTCCTGCAGGCGTAATGACCACCTGCACTTCGGCTCCGCGCTTGATGAGACCTCGTATGATGAGGCAAGACTTGTAGGCTGCAATAGAGCCCGTAATGCCCAATACGATTTTCTTTCCTTTTAACATGAATTTTTCTAACTGTTAAGAAATAAATCCGACTTTCGCAAGGTTTGTTCTTCAACTGCTTGCGAAAGTCCGGTAACAATTATTTTCCCATTCTCTTGTTGAATTCACGAAGGCGGATGCGGGTAAGTACCTGCTTGGTATTGTTGGTGAAATCGCTTCCCAAGACCCATGTAAAATAACCCGGGTCTTTGGTCAGAATCTCAGCCACATCCCATCCTTTGTATTTGCCGAAGTTGAATACTTCGTGCTTCAAAGGATTTCCGTTCTCATCGTTTACAACGTTGCCCTGGGCGTCTTTTACCTCTTCCCAAACGATGCGTCCGGCGAAATCTACATTATCCTTCTGCTTAGAAAAATCGGCAAGTTCATCCATGTTGTTGTTGAGCACGCGCTCAGGTTCATCCTGCACGCCTGGAGCATACTTGTCGAGCTCGCCCATGAGCACGCGGTAAGTAGCCTCTGTATCCTGATCTGCACGATGAGCTTCGAAATCTTCCTCCATCTTTCTGCCGCAATAGAACTTGTAGGCAGCAGCCAGGTTGCGGCGTTCCATCTTCATGAAGATGGTCTGCGCATCGATGAGACGGCACTTGTTGAAATCGAAGTCGATTCCAGCACGCAGGAATTCTTCTGCGAGCATCGGTACATCGAAGTGGTTGGAATTGTAGCCTGCGAAATCGCAACCTGTAAATTCCTTCTCTAATGTGGCAGCCAGCTGCTTGAAGGTTGGCGCATCTTTTACATCTTCGTTGCTGATGCCTGTAAGGGCAACTACTTCGGCAGGAATCTCCTTGCAAGGATTTACGTAGAGGTTCTTGCGGTCTTCAGTTCCATCAGGCATTACCTTGATGTAAGAAATCTGTATAATACGATCCTTGATCATGTCAAGACCCGTTGTCTCCAGGTCGAACACGATCAGAGGCTTTGTCAAATTGAGTTTCATTTTTGTAGAAATACTTTTCTTTTTGTTGTTTCAGAGAAAGCCCGTGCTCCTTTAGTCGTTAAGGAGCATAGGCATGATGAGCATCAGAATATCTTCGTTCTCAGGCTGTTCTGCTGGTACGATGATTCCGGCACGGCTTGGGTCTGCCAGCTGGATGATGATGTTGTCGCTGGTGAGATTGCTCAGGATTTCCATCAGACTGCTTCCCTTGAAGCCGATGCTGATAGGAGAGCCGTTGTATTCGCAAGACAACTGTTCCTTTGCAGATGTTGAGAAGTCAATATCCTCAGAAGAAACCTCGAAACGGCCTGACTCGATGTGGAAACGGATGAGCTGGCTGCTCTCGCTTGCAAATGGCAATACGCGGCGCAAAGCACTCTGCAAGCCTCTGCGGTCTACTGTAACCTCGTTAGGGTTGTTTGGAATGACAGAGTTGTAGTTAGGGTAGCGGCCATCAATCAGTCTGCATCTCATAACGCCGTCAGTAAACTGGATTTCTGCGCTTCGGTCATCAAACTTGATGATAGCGTCGTCGCCGTCCTTGCTCAGAATGTTCTTCAGCAGAGAAGCTGGCTTCTTAGGCAAGTTGAATGCTGAAGGAGATTCGCTCTTGATAGTGAAGTTCTTGCTGCGAACCAGCTTGTGACCATCGCTTGCTACGATAGCGAGAGCATCTGCTGTCAGGTCGAAGTAGATACCGTTCATGACAGGGCGCAACTCATCGTTGGCTGTAGCGAAGAGCGAGCGTGAAATGTTGTTGATCAGCATTTCTGTAGGCAAAGAAACGGTGGTGCAAGCATCGTTCATGCTCTGTGTGCGAGGATATTCCTCTGCGCTCTGACCTGTGAAGTTGTAAAGACCGTTCTGGTAAACAATCTTGATGGCAACGGCTTCTCCGGCAGCATCCACATCGAAGTGAAGAGGCTGCTCAGGCAGTTCCTTCAACGCATCGAGGATAACGCGGTTAGGCACACAAAACTCACCTTCTCCATCGTGGTCGGTAAGAGCGAGTGTACTCTTGATGACATTATCACTATCGCTAGCCGTGATGCTCATTTCACCGTTAGCAACTTGGAAAAGGAAACAATCGAGGATTGGCAACGAATTCTTGCTTCCAATCACTTTTGCGAGCATGTTGAGCTTGCTGCTCAATGCAGAACTTGATACTGTAAATCTCATGAGTATTTTATTTAAATTTTATTTTGTTTTCTGTTTCACCTTAATTTAATTAGGCAATATCACCTAATTGAGCACAAAAATACAAAAAATATCGCTGATAAGCAAAAATAATTGGAGAAAAGTTCTAGTTTTTGAACTATTTTTAGTAATTTCGCAGTCAGAAAGAAAAAAACACCCTTTAAACAAAGGAAAAACTTTAAATATTATCATATGGAATTACAAGGAAAGGTTATTGCCGTTTTGCCTGAAAGAAGCGGCGTCTCTGCAAGAGGAGAGTGGAAAGCTCAGTCGTTCGTAATTGAAACCCACGAGCAGTATCCAAAGAAATTGTGCTTTGATGTTTTCGGAGCAGACCGTCTGGCTCAGTTCAACATTCAGAGTGGTGAGGAACTCTTGGTTTCTTTCGATATTGATGCTCACGAGTATCAGGGCCGTTGGTTCAACAGCGTCCGTGCCTGGAACATCCAGCGTGTTGACCCTAACGCCGTTGCTGGTGCTATGGGCGGAATGCAGCCAGGTGCGTTTCCTCCAGTAGGTGCTCCTGTAGCTCCTGCTCAGCCAGCAGCTCCTGCTAATGGCGCAACTGCAGCATTCCCTCCAGTTCAGCCTGCAGCTCCTGCAGCAGAGGGTGGTAGCGCAGATGATCTTCCTTTCTAAAAACAGAAAAGTAAGATAAAAATAAGAGCACTTCGCCTGAGATTTTCTTCTGTCTCGGATGAAGTGCTCTTTTTTTATTCATAATCTTATATTTCTCTTTATCAACTGTTTTCTATTCTCTGCGTCTCTTCTCAAAGAATTGTTTCGAAGCGGCGAAGAAGAGGAGAACGGAAGCTGCATTTTCTATAGCAACCATCCAGAATGTTCCGTTGTAACCGAAATGTTCTGCCACGACTCCGCCTAAGAGACAGCCGATTCCGAAGCCCAAATCCCAACCTGTAAGAATGCTGCTGTTTGCCGTTCCACGCTGGTCGTGACGAGCCACATTAATAAACATGTTGAGGAAGGCTGGGTAAAGATGACCGTTGCCCAGGCCGATAAGACAAGCCGAAAGATAATAGGCTACCGGGTGCTTGACGGCAACAAAGATGATGAAACCAACAAGCGAAAGCAGCATTCCTTCGGCCGCATTCTGGGTAAGTTTGCCCTGGCTCAAGGCTTTTCTTCCCTGCAATCTTGACAGGAACAGACCCATGGAAAGAAGGGCAAAATAAGTGCCCGTTCCGCCCGTAATTCCGAGTTCCTCCTTGCTGTAGATTGCGAGATAATTGCTCAGAACGCCCCAGCAGAAACCGAACATGGCGATGTTGATGGCAAGGAGCCAGGCACGCGTCAGGAAGAAGCGGTCGAGAGAAAGCTTCTCCTTGTTCTTAACGATTTCCTTTTCGGGGAGGCGGATGGTTCCTGCAATCACAACTGAGGCAATCGCCACGATGAAAGCTATCCAGAAGAGAATCATGTAACTGTCTACCGCATTATGGAGATAGATTCCGATGGATGGAGCAATTGCCATGGCAAAATTGTTGCTCAGTCCGTAGAGTCCGATTCCTTCATTTCTCCTACTTGCCGGAAGAACGTCGATGGCGCAGGTGCTGTTGGCAACCGTTACGGCTCCGAACGGACCTCCGTGCAGGGTTCTGCAAATGGCAAACATCAGGATCGTGCTGGCTGCAATATAGCCGGCAAAGAAGATGGAGAAGGCCGAGAGACAGACCATCAGAACCTTCTTGCGCGAAAAGCTGTCAACCACATATCCGCTGAACGGACGAATGATGAGGGCGGCAACCGTATAGCCGCTCAGCACAATTCCAATCACATCTTTTGTGGCTCCAAAATTTTCGCTCAGATAGAGAGGGAGCAAAGGTGTGAGCAGATAGAAGGCGAAATACAACAGAAAGTTGGTAGTCATCACCTTGATGTAGTTTGCATTCCAAAGTTTCTCTTTCATCATTTTTTAGAGTTTATCCTCACTTTTAGAGTTTGTCCGCCAGCCAGGCGTCGATGAGTTTTCGGGCGATGGAAAGTTTCTCAGGGAGAATAGGGAGATTCTCTTTCGTGAACCATTTACCACGAGAGAGTTCTTCTTTCTGAAGATGAATTTCTCCATCTACATATTCTGCCGAGAAGCCAATCATCAGACCGCTCGGATAAGGCCAAGGCTGGGAACCGAAATATTTCAAGTTCTTGATAGTCAGACCGGTTTCTTCCATTACTTCACGATGAACCGCCTCTTCCAGATTCTCGCCAGTCTCTACGAAACCAGCCACGAGACTGTCGAAATTTCCCTTGAAATTGCGAGCGTGTACCAGCAAGACCTGATCATCTTTCTTAATCAGAACGATGATGGCTGTGGCAAGCGAAGGCCAGACCTGTTTGCCGCATTCTGTACATTTCTTACTGATGTCGGTTGCCATTTTCATCGGAGCTCCGCAAACGCCGCAGAATTGGGTATTCATGTCCCAATAGTTGAGTTCCTGACACTTTCCTGCTTTCTGGTAAAGGGCAGGAGAGAGTTTGTAGAAACTAGGGCGCAAGCCGCACATTTCGTACTTCGGATTGCCGGTAACGGGCTCAGGAATGGTGAAGGTCTTCACCTCTGTTCCGTCTTCCATCGGGGTAATATTGAGAATGTGAGTCCAAGGCTTTGTTGGGATTGGACTCTCTTCTGAACAAGGAATCGTATAGGTTCCATCTTCTTTCTTTTCGAGCAAGAGATCAGTCTTGCAAAATATAAACCAATACTTCATTCTTTATTTTGAACTTATTTGCTTTTTTACTTTGATCTTTATAATATGCTTTTCCAAAAGCATTTCGAGGAGCTATTGCTTCTTTCCGAACAGCAATTCGAAATCGCGCTGGGCAGCTGGCTTGGTCCATGCTTCCGGCACAAACTTCCAGTTGTTGTTTGGTTTTGCATCAACCGTTCCCATCTTTTCAATTTCTTCCATCAGATAGTAACGCTGGTCGCGCTTGCTGCGATAGATGATTCGGCTTTCAAGACTGTCTTTCGGGATTCCGGCCCCCTTGGTAAGGAGTTCGCCGCCGCCATTTCCTCGATAGCTGTTAACGGCTACCTTGTACAGCTGGCTGATCAATACACCATTTCTTCTCATCGAAAGGTTCGCCGTTGCTCATGCGCAGAATCTTCACCTTCTCGCCGTCTGGCTTGGTTACGTCAACTTCGTAATCGATTCCCGCAGCACTATCAAAGTTGAACGAGAGATTCTTGAAACCGAGGCGTTGCTGGTCGCCAACGGTCTTCTCATCGAGCAACAGGAGATGGTCGTTCGGGCTCTTCATGGTGTTCACCCAGAGGTCGTAACTCATTTCCAGATGCTTTCTGATTTCTTCGCCCGTCATGCGCATTACGTAGAGCTGGTTCTCATATTTATAGAGATTGAACATGTCGCTCACGTAGATTGGACCGGCTTTCAGAACCGCGTTGAACTGAAGGGGAGCGTTGAACGAAATGTCGGCTTTTGTCATCTGCAACTGGAGGTTGAGGATGAAATCGTTGAAGGCAGAACTGCCGAAGAACTGGTCGCGGCTGTAGATGGTAGTCTTGAAGTTGCCAATCTGCTTGCCCACATATTTCTTTACTTCCGCAATCTGAGGCTCGAAAGTCTTCATGAAATCCTCGTCGATAGGACAATCTGTCACATCCACAATCTTGCCTGTCACCTTTTTGTCAGTTACCACCAGCTGCTTCTTTCCGTTCACCTTTTTCTTGTTGAGGGTGAGGGTTATTTCAGCATCAGCCACGCTAATGGCGTTGTTGGCAGGATCCAGGCAAACCACCTGCTTTCCATCAGTATTGGTTACGGTTTCGTTGTCGCGCGTATGGTCGTGGCCGAAGAGAATGAGGTCGAAGCCTGGCACTTCTTTTGCCACCTTGATAGAGGCGTCTTCATCATATTCGGCAGTCTGAATGCCTCCGTCTTTTCCGCTGTGGAAGAGGCCGATGATAACATCCGGTTTTTCATTCTCCTGGAGATACTTCACCCATTTGCGGGCGTTTGTTACCATATTTTCAAATTTCAGTCCGCTCCAGAGATTCTCCGTGAGCCAGTTTGGAATGGCAGGAGTAAGCATTCCCAAGACAGCCACCTTCACGCCCTCGCGGTTCAGGATGAGATAAGGCTTAACGTATGGCTCGCCTGTAGAAGTGCTGATGATGTTGGAACCAAGAACTGGGCAATTGAGTTCTTTTATCCATTTGTCGTAAACTGGATGGCCCGTTTCAACATCATGATTGCCAAACACTTGCGCATCATACTTCATGTAGTTTACCACATCGGCAGCCACGTTTCTAGCCTCTGTGTTTACATAATTATAATAATAGCAGGTAGGCTGTCCCTGCAGAATATCGCCATTCTCCAAGAGGATGAGGTTATCCTTGTAGTCTTTTCGCAAATTATTGACGTAGGAAGAAACGCGCGCCAAGGTTCCTGCTTTTGGCTTACGGTTGATGAAATCGTAAGGGAAGAAAGAGCCGTGCACATCGCTTGTCTCTATCACTCTCAGTTTTACGGTACGTTGTTGTGCCATCGCTTGTGAATTGAAAGTTAGCGCCAGAAGAAGCGCAGCAAATAATTGTTTCATATTAATTAATGTATTACTTTTGAGTAATGAAAGCCCATCAGTTGAGCTCTGTTTCTTATTTTCTCTGCAAAAGTACAAAAAAGAACTTAAATAGGCATACTTTTTGTTGGATATTTTTTAAAAACTAAAAAATAGGAGGTTTTATAATATGGCATTTGTTGATTATTACAAGATTCTCGGCGTAGACAAGAACATTCCGCAGAAGGATGTGAGAGCTGCGTATCGTAAACGTGCAAAACAGTTTCACCCAGATTTGCACCCTAACGACCCGAAGGCGAAGGCTAAGTTCCAGGCGCTGAACGAGGCGTATGAGGTGATTTCTGACCCAGATAAGCGTGCTAAATACGACCAGTATGGCGAACAATGGAAGAATGCTGATGCATTCGGCGGTTTCGGCGGAGCTGGTGGTGCAGGCGGTTCCGGAAGCTATGGTGGAGCAGGTGGAAATCCATTCGAGGGGTTCGACTTCAGCCAGTTTGGCGGAGGCGGAGGTTTCTCCAGCTTCTTCGAAAATCTCTTCGGAGGTCGTGGCAGAAGCCAGCAGTCGGCTGGAGGATTCGGTTCCGGCAATTTCGGCGGTTTTAATGGTTCTGCCGGTTATGGTAGCGGCTTTAATGGGGCTGGCTACGGAGCTGGTGCTGATTTCGGTACTGGTGGTTGTGGCGGCGGTTGCGGCCAGAATGGTCGTGCCAATAACGGCGAAATGAACATGAATGTGAATATCGACCTTTATACGGCTCTGCTGGGCGGCGAAGGAATCATCAAATTGAGTAATGGTTCTAAAATCAAACTGAAGATTAAGCCGGAAACGCAGAATGGCACGAAGGTTCGTGTTCGTGGAAAAGGATACGACCGAGGTGACGGAACCTTTGGCGACCTGATGATTACTTACAACGTGAAGTTGCCAACCGGGTTGAATGATAAGCAGAAAGATTTGCTCCGTCAGATGAAGGATGCAAAGTAATTTCTAAAAGAAGGGAACGGGTTCTCGGACATGAGAACCTTCCCGAAACATGAAGGTAAAAAGAAACGCCCTGCAAGAAGGGAACATTCAGAAATGAAGTTCCTGATCTTGCAGGGCGTTTTTTATTCTATTTAATCTTGCAGGGCGTTTTTATTCTATTCTGCTGCATTAATCTTCGACATGTTGAACGCAGAAACCTTGCCGTCTGGCGAAACGGTTGCGTTGATTTTGAAATGGTTGGTTTTCTTTGTACCGTCGGTAAGCTGGACTTCCTCACGTGCTGAGAACTGAACCTGATATTCATAATCTTCGTCTCCCACCTCGCGCTTCTTGATCTTATAATCGTTGGTGAGGAACCAGTTCAGGTTGGTCACATCTTCCTTATAAAGCTTATTCATAAAGGTAACAACATCTGCCTTGGTAGCAGAATTCTTACCCAGGAGCGAAGAGAGAATGTCCTCGCATGAAGCCTGCAAACCATCAGCATCGCGGGTATTGATGCTTTGGAAGAAATGGCGGAACAGACTGCTTACCATATCTTTCTCTTCAGGCTGCAAATCTCTGCTCTTGGCTTTCTTCATCGCATTCTCAGCCTCTTCGATATGCGAACCGTCAGCATGAGCGGCGAGATAAGCCTGGTAAGCTTCTACATTATCAGCATTCTTTGCCACATTCCAGTCGATGGAATCTATCTTGTTCAAAACCTCCTGCTTGTGTGGACTGTTTGGGTATTTGTCGAGATAAGCCTGCAGGGCCTCTTTCGAACCGCTTACTACGGCGTTGGTCCAGTCCTGATCGGTCTGTTTCAGAAGTTCGAGGTGAGCCATGATGGAATCACGATGCGCCTCGTCAGCATCTTTGTAAGTATCTAGGTAACTCTGCAGAACCATCGGGTCGCTACTCTGCATCGCATACTCGTAAGCTTCCAGTTCCTTATTCTTATTGGCGCTATCATAGAAATAGTAGAAAATGCCACAAACGAGGAAGGCGAAAATCAGAGAGATGATGATGACGCCACGGTTGCTTTTTTTCTTTTCCTGGGTTCCCTCGCCGTTTCCGCCGTTCTGAGAATTAGATTGCTGTGGGCGAACCGGAGGAACGGGTGGAGTACGAGGTGTTGCTGTTCTGACAGGTGTCTGAGGACGAGCCTGCTGCCTGAGAGCCTCCTGACGGTGGATTTCTTCTTGTCTGATTGCATTCTGTCTGGCTGCGTTTTCAGCTTCTTGCTGCTGAGTCATAGAAGCCTGGCTGGCAGGAGTCTGCTGGCTCATTCCTGTCGGAGGCGTCATTCTTGTGAGCGAAGGATTCAGCTCATGGCAGTTAGGACACATTTCCAGGTTGCTGAAATAAATCTCGCCACAATTTGGGCATTTGGTAATTTTGCCTGCTATTTCAACCCCGCAACTAGGGCAGGTAGGTGCTTTATCGCTAATTTGGCGTCCGCATTCCGGACATTTTATAATTGCCATAATTCTATTTTGTGTTTATTAATTTACTTATATAATTCATGCTTCTCTACTTCCAGACCTTATCCCTCTTTACCTTGAAGCTAATCATAAAGTTCCAAGTTCAGGGTTCCAAGTACTATCGATGTCTGAATCTGATTTCTCTGAGCTTGTGGCGCCCCATGAAACGGCTTTTGTCAACATAGCCGTTTATTCCGTTGAGTCTGCCCTTACCCGTATATTGCCACATTTCGAAATCTCTACCATCCCGCAATACAGGGATGCGCTTCGTATATTGGGCAATCATCAGCTTGTAGCTGTCTAGCTTGCCCAAAAGATAGTTGTCATAGAAATTGGCTCCCGTATAGATGAGGGGTTTCTGCTTATATGCTTTCTCTACGAGATGCAGAAACTTAAAGAGTGAATCGCAGAATTCTTCTGTATTCATGCCGCTTTTCGTCTCCACATCAATCATAGGCAAGAGGTCCTGATCTCCCGGACGGCATTGGGCCTTGAAATTTTCCAGCTGCGTCTGCTGTGGGATGCGGGGTCTGTAGAAATGATAAGAACCTACTTTCATTCCGTAGCGATGAGCCAGGTCGATATTCTTCTTGTATTTGCTGTCGATGTTGGTTCCGCCCTCGGTAGCTTTCAGATAAACGTAAGCCATCTTAGAGTTGTCGCCCACGGTTTCCCAGAACACGTTGCCCTGATAATGACTCAAGTCGATGCCGTGAACGTGCCGACAAGTGTCTTCGCATTGCACCTGGGCATGGGCTCCCAAGGCAATAATGGATGCTATAATAGAGATAAATAACTTTTTCATAGATGCAAAGATACGAAAATCAGATGAAAATCGTACTACTAAGAGATTAATTTTATAGATATTTTACTCTTCGTCCTGATGAATCCCAGATTAACCCCTTCAATCCTTACTGAAATTTATTCTTCAATCTCAGATAATGAACGGAAGAAATTGTTCATGAAATTGCTCATGGTTTCTATCGGAGCGTATTGCAGATAGCGCATGCTGCGGCGCAGATTCTTGCGCATGGTTCCCCCCGTGGTGCGTACAAAGCCGCTGCTGGTCTGCTCAAACTGAATGGCCTGCTGGTCCATGATATTATAGTAGAGCGAACGGAGCGTCAGCTTGTAGGCGCCTCTTTCTATGTGATGAACGAATGGGATTTCGTCCTGTTCAAAATCGAAGAAGATGATGAGCACGCTTCCTTCCAGCTGGGCGATGCGCTGGATGCGGAGCTTGGCAAGCCACTTCTCCAGTTTCACGAAATCTACCTTGTCGCCTCGGGTTCTCAGGTAGTCTCCCAACTGGATGATTCCTCTGAGATTGATTCCGTTAGCCAGCATTCCATTTACGTTTGCCACGATGATGCGCAGCAGATAAATAGTCTCGATAGAGGTATCGATGGCGTGGCGTTCATCTTCCTGAATCTTGCTGAGCCGTCGGTTCAGAAAACCGTTGTTCATCTTCACCTCTCCGGCAGGAACATCATTCACGTTCTTGAGCATCTGAGCTATCTTTTTCTTCTTAAAGGTAGTCATCGGTTCCATTTCTTCCTTGATGCCGAAGTTGTCGGCACGGAGCTTAGTAAAAAGGTTGCGCTGAAGAAAATTCATATGCCTTGTTCTTATTAATAGTCAATAATAAAGTTTTGTTCTTCCTGTCAAGAAATCTCTAATGCAGAAGGAGACCCTCCTCTGATTTTTAGAAGTCTTCCTAACTGTATCTCTTAGGATAGCGCAAGAGGATGGCCAGCAGGGCTGCCACACCTATCGCCAGCGGATAGTAGAGATAAGGAAGAATGTCCATCGGACTGAGATTGGCCAGACCGGCTGCCAGGAGCATCTGCACGCCATAAGGAATCAATCCCTGAACCATGCATGAGAAGGTGTCGAGAATGCTGGCTGCCTTGCGGTTGTCTACGCCAAACCGGTCGCCTATCTTTTTCGAAATATTTCCTACTGTCAGAATCGCTACCGTATTATTTGCCGTACAGATGTTTACCATCGAAACGAGGGCGGCGATAGAAAGTTCGGCTCCACGCTTGCTGTTCACGTGGGCTGTAATCTTGTTGATGATGAAATCGATTCCGCCGTTTTCGCGGATGATTTCGAGCATACCACCTGCCATCATGGCGATGATAATGAGTTCGCCCATGCCGATAATGCCGTTGCCCATGGCTGAGAACCAGCCAAAGAGGTCGTAGCTTCCGGAGGCACCCAGAAGATGACTGCCTATGCCGATGGCGCCACAGAGTAGGGTGCCCAGAGTGAGAACAGCCATTACATTCATGCCGGCAATAGCGGTAACGAGGACGGTGAGGTAAGGCAATACTTTCATGTATTCTACCTCGTTGATGTGGGTTGGGGCCTGAAGACCGACTCCCATGACAGAATAGGCGATGAGCACGAGTACGGCGGCCGGAACCACAATCATGGAGTTGACCTTGAACTTATCGCTCATCTTGCAGTTCTGCGTCTGCGTAGCAACAACCGTCGTATCGGAGATGAACGAGAGGTTGTCGCCGAAATAAGCGCCACCTACGATGATGGCGGTCATCATGCCTACGTTAGCATCCATCGAGTGGGCCAGTCCGGCGGCTATCGGAACCAGAGCCACTACGGTTCCCACACTTGTTCCGATAGATACGGAGATAAAGCAGGCAGCCAGGAAGAGTCCTGGCAGAATCATGCTGGCTGGCAGGATGCTGAGCGCCAGGTTGACGGTTGCATCAACGGCTCCCATCGCCTTGGCTGATGCGGCAAACGAGCCAGCCAGCACGTAAATCCAGAGCATGAGCATCAGGTTGTTGGCGCCGGCACCCTTGCTGTATGTGTCCACTCGTTTCCTGACAGGCATTCCGCCGGAAATAGCCACGGCATAAATGCTCGAAATCATGAACGCTACTGTGAGCGAGAGGCTGGTGTCCTGATGGCTGCTGTCTACCGAATATACGGTAAAAGCCACGATGAGGACAATCAGCAAAAATAATGGCGACAACGCCAGCAAACCTTTTTTATTACTCATACTTCTTTTTTCTTCTTAATTAAAGAGTTACTCCATTCTTGAAGATGGAGATTTCACGATAGCCATTATACTCGTTGCGAGCCTCCTCGCCACTTGCTACGGCTATAATCTTATCAATAAACTTGCTTACCAAGTCTTTCATTTCTACACCTTCTACCAGAGCTCCGGCGTTGAAGTCAATCCAGTTTGGCTTGTTCTTTGCCAGATTGCTGTTGGTAGAAATCTTCATTGTTGGCACGAAGGTTCCGAATGGGGTTCCGCGACCTGTGGTGAAGAGAACGAGCTGGCAACCTGCTGAAGCCAGAGCTGTGGCTGCTACAAGGTCGTTACCCGGAGCTGAAAGCAGGTTCAAACCGGTTGTCTCCAGACGGTCGCCATATTGGAGCACGCCGCTTACCGGAGCACGGCCGCACTTCTGGGTGCAACCCAAAGCCTTATCTTCGAGGGTTGAGATACCACCTGCCTTGTTACCTGGAGAAGGGTTCTCGCCAACTGGTTCACCATGGCTCAGGAAGTACTCCTTGAAGTCGTTAATCAGGTGAACGGTCTTGTCGAAGAGTTCCTTATTTTCGCAACGGTTCATCAGAATGGTTTCTGCGCCAAACATTTCCGGTACCTCTGTCAGGATGCTTGTACCGCCCTGAGCTACGAGCCAGTCGCTAAATTCACCTACCAATGGGTTGGCTGTAATTCCGCTGAAGCCGTCAGAACCGCCACACTTCAAACCTACGCGCAGTTTGCTTACCGGAACTTCCTCGCGCTTGTCTTCCTTAGCCTGGGCATAGAGGTTGCGCAGGATCTTCATGCCTTCCTCTAGCTCATCTCCTTCAACCTTCTGTGTTACAAGAAGTTTGATGCGGTCGTGATCATAGTTGCCGAGCATCTTCATGAAATCATCTGGCTGGTTGTTCTCGCAGCCGAGAGAGAGAACGAGCACGGCACCTGCGTTTGGATGCAGACAGATATCGCGAAGCACCTTGCGGGTATTCTCATGGTCGCCCGAGAGCTGTGAGCAACCGAAGTTGTGGTGCCATGCGTGGATGGCGTCGATGCCTTCGCTGCCTGTTTCTTTCTTGAGGAGTTCTACCAGCTTCTCAGCCACGCCGTTAACGCAGCCCACGGTAGGAACTACCCATACTTCGTTTCTTACGCCTACTTCGCCATTCTTGCGAACGTAGCCCATGAAGGTGCGGTTTTCCTTAGCGATGTTCAGCTGTTCGTTAACCGGGTTGTAGGTATATTCGAGCGTACCGGCAAGATTGGTCTTGAGGTTGTTCTCGTTTACCCATTCGCCCACCTTGAGACCGGTCTTTGCATGACCGATAGGGTAGCCATACTTCAGGATGTCTGTACCCTCGGCAGCATCGTTGATGAGCACCTTGTGTCCTGCAGGAGTATCCTGCAATAATGTGATGGTCTTGCCATCTACTTCAATCGTTTCACCCTTCTTCATAGGGCGCAAGCAAACCACTACCGAGTCGGCAGGGTTAATCTTGATAAAACTTGATTGTTCCATACGTAGTCTGTTTTTTATTTATTGTTTATAATTTATAATGTTCCTGTAAGAATATTCTTCCATGCGGAAACCCTGTTCTGCCCGATAGCCTTAGAGCTGGGTTCTGCGATAGAAATCTACATTTTCCTTCATCAGCAGCTCGATAGGCATATAGTTTACCGGTGTAACTTTCTTCTTCAGCACGATGGCCTGGAAGAGCGTGTCTACGCAGGAGTAACCCTGCATGTAGGCGTGCTGGGCGATGAGGAAGGAGATGCTTCCTTCGCGCAGACAGCGGGCGTTTTTCTCTACCATATCATAGCCCATGATCTGAACGTCGCGGCGGTTGGTCTTCAGCAGGAAGTCGCCCACGATGTGCGCCTTCGAAGTCATGGTGATGCAATGGTGGATGTTCGGATGCTCGGCAAAGAACTTCTCCAGCATTTTGACGAATTCTGCACGTGTGCCGCTCAACGGCAGGTCGAGCAAGGTAATCTTCACGTTAGGGAAGTGGTCGTGCATGTAATGGCGAAATCCTACCTCTCGGTTGTCCTGCTGCTTGCTGACCACTCTTCCGTCTTTGGTCTGCCTCATGAGCAGGATTTCATCTTCCTTTGCTGCAAGCATCATCAGCATCTTGGCTGCGAAGAAACCGGAACAGAACGAATCCTGACCGAAGAAAGAGAGCGGACGGAGATCGGGCATGTAGGAGTCGAGCAGGATGAACGGGATGCTTTTGTGATGCAACGCCTCGGTAAACTCGCGGGTTACGTCGAGCGATGAAGGCACCACGATAACTCCTTCCGGACTGGCCTCAAGAATCTTGTTGCCTTCTTCGCGGAACGATTCCTCGCTGGAACGCTCATAGAAACGAATCTCTACATCGATATGGAAGTCACGTCGGGTATCTTCACATTTTTTTGCGCCTTCCTCTATTTCCTCCCAGTAAGCCTCCGATTCATGTTTCGGAATCAGCAGGTAGAAGGTATAGGATTTGTTGTAAGCCAGAGCGCTGGCGTACACATTAGGCTGATAATTCATTTCCTTGAGGGCTTTCTCGACCTTGTCGCGTGCAGGTTTCGACACGTTTGGACGGTCGTGCAGAACTCGGTCTACGGTTCCAACGGATACGCCAGCTCTCTCGGCAATATCCTTGATTCTGATTTTTTCGGCCATTGTTTTTTAGCATTACGGGTCTGGTTGCTTCGCGTGTACTTAATTATATAAGGAGCCTCTCCTGGGGGCTACGATAGATAAAACGTCGCAGGTACTTCCTAGCTGTGCACAGACCACAATTAGTATTAAGCAATTCTGTTGTGTGCGACCACAAGTGCGAATTTTGCCGCAAATATACAACAATTTTTTGAATTGTGCGAAGACACAGCAACTTTTTTGCACGGAAAACAAAAAAAAATGCGATTTTATTTCGTTATTCGAGAAATTATGGTTATTTTTGCCCTCGAAATTGAACGACAACTGATAATTGTACTTCATTTCTCTACTGAAAAGTGGAATTTAATTTGTTACTCATAACAAACAAAATAAAAACAAAAAAATTAAAACTATCAAACATGGCAAAAATTGTAACATTAGGTGAGATCATGCTTCGTTTATCACCAGAAGGCAATGATCGTTTCATTCAGAGTGAATCACTTCGCATCATCCCTGGTGGTGGTGAGGCTAACGTAGCTGTAAGCTTGGCTAACTATGGTCATGATGCTTACTTCGTATCTAAGCTCCCTAAGCACGAGATCGGTCAGATTGCTGTCAACGGTCTCCGTCGTTACGGCGTTAACACAGAGTTCATCGCTCGTGGTGGCGACCGCGTAGGTCTCTACTATGCCGAGACTGGTGCTTCTATGCGCCCATCCAAGGTAATCTACGACCGTGCACACAGCGCAATTGCTGAGGCAGACCCATCTGATTTCGATTTCGACAAGATTATGGAGGGTGCCCAATGGTTCCATTGGAGCGGTATTACTCCAGCTATTAGCGACAAGGCTGCTGAACTTACCAAGTTGGCTTGTGAGGCTGCTAAGCGTCACGGCGTAACTGTTTCTGTTGACCTCAACTTCCGCAAGAAGCTCTGGACTTCTGAGAAGGCTATCTCTGTTATGCGTCCTCTGATGAAGTATGTTGATGTTTGCATCGGTAATGAGGAAGATGCTCAGCTCTGCCTGGGCTTCAAGCCAGATGCTGACGTAGAGGGCGGTAAGACTGATGCTGAGGGTTATTACGGAATCTTCAAGGGCATGATGAAGGAGTTCGGATTCAAGTATGTTGTTTCTACTCTCCGCGAATCTCTCTCTGCTACACACAACGGCTGGAAGGCTCTTATCTATGATGGTAAGGAGTTCTATCAGAGCAAGCACTATGACATCAACCCTATCATCGACCGCGTTGGTGGTGGCGACTCTTTCTCTGGTGGTCTGATCCACGGTCTTCTTACTAAGGAGACTCAGGGCGAGGCTCTTGAGTTTGCGGTAGCTGCTTCTGCTTTGAAGCATACTATCCCTGGCGACTTCAACCTGGTATCTGCTGACGAGGTAGAGAGCCTGGCTGGCGGTAACGCTAATGGTCGAGTTCAGAGATAATTATAGTTTAAAGTTTATAGTTGATAGTTTATAGGCAGTCTTGCTTACGGCGAAGCTCCTATTAACTATAAACTATTAATTATTAATTAAAATAAGTAATGGCAAAGTTTAGCAAAATGCAGGTTATGGCAGCCATGAAAGAGACTGGTATGGTACCTGTTTTCTTCAATAAGGATGTTGAAATCTGCAAGAACGTCATCAAGGCTTGTTACGAGGGTGGCGTACGTGTTTTCGAGTTTACTAACCGTGGTGACTTCGCTCACGAGATTTTCGGAGAGTTGGTAAAGTGGGCCGACAAGGCTTGTCCTGAGATGATTCTGGGTGCAGGTACAGTTGTTGATGCCGGTACAGCTTCTCTGTATCTCCAGCTCGGCGCTAACTTCATCGTAGGTCCTAACTTCAACCCAGAGATTGCTCCAGTTTGCAACCGTCGTCTGGTTCCTTATTCACCAGGTTGCGGTTCTGTAACTGAAATCAATAATGCTCAGGCTGCCGGTTGCGACGTAACCAAGGTATTCCCAGCAGGTAACGTAGGTGGTCCTTCATTCGTTAAGAACGTAATGGCACCTTTGCGTTGGAGCAACATCATGGTAACAGGTGCCGTAGAGCCAACAGAGGAGAATCTTACTCCTTGGATCAAGGCTGGCGTTCTCTGCGTAGGTATGGGCTCTAAGCTCTTCCCTAAGGAGACAGTTGCTGCTGGCGACTGGGCTGCCATCACAGCCAAGTGTCAGGAGGCTCTCGGTTACATCGCGAAGGCTCGCGCTTAATTTAGAGAATTTTTCTTCGAGATGCAAATTTCAGCATCCTTCTTTTCCATGTCGCCATCATCAATTCTGGTGGTGGCGACTCTTTTTCTTTCAGCTTGTTCTCCTGCGAATAAGGCAAGGGTAGACGAGCTGAACGAGCAATCCTATGCTTATCATTATCGCAATCTCGATTCTACTAAAGTGCTGGCTGAGAGTGCTTTGAAGCTTTCAGAAGATTATCCCTCAGGCCGTGCCGAAGCCTATAACAACCTTGCCTTCGTATGTATAGCCAAGATGGATTACAAGGGTGCCAAGGGATGGCTGAAGAAGATTGAAGAGGAGAGCGATAATCAGATAGAACTCGCTATTGCCGATGTTCAGAACATGCGACTCTGCCAGAGAGAATCGCACAACAAAGATTTTTATGCTTATCGCGAAAAGGCGATGAGGCGTTTGCGCAGAATTCGCGAAGAGGTGAATTCCATGCCCCCGAGGGAAAGCAAACGCGTGATTTATGCGAAATCTGAATTCTATATTGTGGCCGCCACCTATTTTTATTATGTGGGCTTAGACGAGCCGATGTTTCAGGAGCTTAACCGTCTGGACCCAGATGAGCTGGAACAGGATTCGGCACAATATCTCAACTATCTTTATAATATAGGTTCGGGCGGAGCTATCGTCAAGGGAACCGAAAACGAAATCAATCAGGCGGAATTCGACCGGCTGATCAGCTGCTACATGCTGGCTAGCGACCCAGCCCATCCTTATCCTTACTGGCAGGCTAACGCCCTGCAGTCTATAAGCGAGCACCTCAGAAAAGGAGAGGTGAGCGATTTCCTCATACGCAACAACCTGCCTGCCTTCCAGTATCTCAATATCGAGCAGATGCCAAACAATCTGCTGGCAGGCAACTTTGCCCAGCGTGCCCTCAACCTCTTTTCGAGCTACGGAGATGTTTATCAGACTGCCGGAGCCAACCGTACGCTGGCTGAATGTTTCTGGGATATCCATGATTATTCTTCTGCGCTCGACTGCCTGAATCATGCCCTGAACGACAACAAGGCCATCGAGCAGGCACCCGACCTCGTAGCGTCGATACGTGAAAGACTCTGTCTGGTTTATTCGGCTATAGATGATAAGCAGCAGAGCGATTACAACCGCAATATCTATCTGGATTTGCAGGACCGTTCGCGACAGGACCGCCAGCTGGAGGCACGTGCCGCGGCACTCGACGAGAACGCCCAGCAGCTCAACCTGATGATTGCTGCCGTGGTGGCGATGATTGTGCTCGTGGTGGTTCTACTCTACGTTTTCGACCACATGAAGCGCAAGAAGATGAAGAACCAGTCGATGGATAAACTGCTTGCACCTTTGCGTGAGTGGAGCGAGAATAACACTAAGAAAATCAACGAATTAAAAGATAAGCAGGAGGAGGTTCAGGATGAACTGAAAGTAACCCGACTGCATATCGAAGAAAACAAGAAACGCAATCTGGAACAAAGGGCTAAGATTTCGCTCGTAAACAGTATTACGCCTTTCATCGACCGCATGATTCACGAGGTAAACCGACTCTCCGAAGGGGGCGAAAGCGATGAGGTGCGGCAAGAACGCTACCAGTATATCGCCGAACTCACGGATAAGATAAACCAATATAACAACGTGCTTACAGAGTGGATTCAGATGCGCCAGGGCTCACTCAGCCTGCGTATCGAAAGTTTCCCGCTCCAGCAGCTTTTCGATATTGTAAGCAAGGGCAAGATGAGCTTCCAGATGCAGGGCGTGAAACTCGATGTAGAACCTACAGATGCCGTGGTCAAGGCCGACCGCATCCTTACGCTCTTCATGATCAATACCATAGCCGATAATGCCCGCAAGTTTACACCCGAAGGCGGAAAGGTAACCATTAGCGCCAAGGTTTCTGACTTCGTGGAAATCAGCATCTCAGATACCGGAAAGGGTATGGACGAGGAGCAGCTGGCGCATGTCTTCGACCGGACCTATACAGGCGGTCACGGCTTCGGACTGCTCAACTGCAAGGGCATCATAGAGAAATATAAGAAGGTGAGTTCGCTCTTTGCCGGCTGCCAAATCAAGGCAGAAAGCAAGTTGGGCGAGGGGAGCCGCTTCAGTTTCCGTCTGCCTAAAGGTATCGTCCGCCGAACCCATCAGTTGTTGGGCATCATCATCATGCTCTTCGTGCTGCTGTCGGCTTCGGTCCAGCCTTGCGAGGCTAAGAAGGCCAACGACATCCGCCAGCGCCACAATCATCACAAGACGAACGTAGATGCCAATCTCCAGCGTGCCGACGATTTTGCAGATAGCGCCTACTTCAGCAATATCAACGGCACCTACCAGCGCACCCTGGCCTTTGCCGATTCTTCGCGCCATTATCTCAACGCGTTCTATCTGTCGAAATATCCCGACGGCAAGTATCTCATGGTGGCTCATCCGGAGGTGGGAATGGCGGCAGAACTCTATTGGATGCGCGAAGGGCTTAGAACCAATTATCACGTCATTCTCGACCTGAGAAACGAGTGTGCCGTGGCTGCCCTGGCGTTGCACCAATGGTCGCTCTACCAGAGTAACAACAAGGTTTATACCCAGCTGTTCCGCGAGATAAGTGCCGATAATACGCTCGATATTTACGTGCACACGATGCAGCAGAGCGAGAACTCGAAGACCGTGGCCGTGGTGCTGCTCATCCTGTTGCTGCTGCAGTTGCCGCTGGCTTATTATCTGCTCTATTACCGCCACGTGCTGAGTTACCGGTTTGCCATGATTGAACAGACCAAGGCTAAGCGGACCGACGAGGCTGAGCAGGAATCCCTGAAACTGGAGCTGATGACCGATGAGCTGCATAGGGCTGAATATGAGAACGATAAACTTCATATCTCCAATTCCGTGCTCGACAACTGTCTGTCTACGCTCAAGCACGAAACGATGTATTATCCGTCGCGCATCCGCCAGCTTATCGATTCGCAGCCCGATGATGTAGATTCGCTCAAGGAACTGGTAGATTATTATAAATCGCTCTATTCTCTGCTCAGCGCCCAAGCGATGGAGCAGGTAGAAGGCAACATCAAGGCAGATGATTTTCTGAACCGCTATCTTGTTTCTCTGATGCGTGGCAATTCCAAGGATTACCATACCGGAGTGGCTGAGATTCCGGGTTCTGCCTACGTGAGATATTGGATTGACCAGCAGGATGTGGCCTATGATGCTGCGCTCCATGCCCAGCTCTTCACCCCTCTGACGGGCGATTTGCGCTATCTCCTGTGCCGGCAGATTGTGAGGGAACTGGGAGAGATTACCAATCTGCGCGGCTGCGGCATCAAGGCTTGCCTGGGCGATAAGGGTTGCCTCAGGATAGAGGCCGTGCTGCCGGCACGCATCAAATGGAAAAGTTTAAAATCATAAGAAACCCGTTGGCGGAATTAATTTAGCGCATACTTAAC